>FWWL01000254.1_pt1 | contig 67722 bp, 67 predicted proteins | sample 2228331 | NCBI WGS metagenome assembly FWWL01 (sample SAMEA103939775, study PRJEB20133) | metagenome
CGCGCCATTGTCGCCGCACAGATGCAGCGGCGGGGCGACCATCGACAGGCCGGCCTCGGTGGCGAGCCGGGTCAGGCCGCGCCGGATCGGCTGATTGGCGGCGACGCCGCCCGCGACGACGAGCGCGCTCGGCGTGATGCCGGCCGCCGCGCAGCCGCGCAGACCGGCCCGCGTCCGGTCGACCAGCACATCGACGATCGCGGCCTGGAAGGAGGCGCAGAGATCGGCGACGTCGCGGTCCGAGAGCGGCGCGATGCGCTCCGCCACCAGCCGCACCGCCGTCTTCAGCCCCGAGAGCGAGAAATCCGGGTTGGGCCTTCCCTGCATCGGCCGCGGGAAGTCGAAGCGCTCGGGATCGCCCTTGGCCGCCTCGCGCTCGACCGAGGGGCCACCCGGATAGGGCAGTCCGAGCATCTTGGCGATCTTGTCGAAGGCCTCGCCGACCGCGTCGTCGATGGTGCCGCCGAGCTTGAGGTAGTCGCCGACGCCGCGCACGGCGAGCAGCTGCGTATGCCCCCCCGAGACGAGCAGCAGCAGATAGGGAAAGGCGAGATTGTCGGTCAGCCGCGCCGTCAGCGCATGGGCTTCCAGATGGTTGACGGCTATGAAGGGCTTGCCCGTGACGAGCGAAATCGCCTTGGCGGTGGTCAGGCCAACCATGACGCCACCGACGAGGCCGGGACCGGCGGCCGCCGCCACCGCGTCGATCTCGCCCGGCGCCAGCCCCGCGCTCTCATAGGCGCGGGCGACGATACGGTCGATCGCATCGACATGGGCGCGCGCCGCGATCTCGGGAACGACCCCGCCATAGGCGGCATGGGCTGCGATCTGGCTCAGCACCTCGTTGGAGAGAATCTTGATCTCGCCAGAGCGCTCCACCGACACGATGGCGGCCGCGGTCTCGTCACAAGTCGTCTCTATGCCCAGAACGCGCATGATCGGTCGATGAGGTCCCGGCAGGAGGATCAATCGGGGAGCGAAGGCGGGCGGAACCGCGCCGGTTTCCCCTCCTATAGTCCGCCGGCGCCGCGAAGGCCAAGGGGCGGGCAGGTTCAAGCTTCGGGAACCCGCAGCGCCTCCTGGCACTTGGATGAATGACGACTTGCGCGGGACGGGGCCGCGCGGAATGGATGAAGGCCGATGCCATCCGCGGGGGCGACCCGCGAGAGCGCATCGTCGGGGGACGAGGGACATCGCATGCGCATTTTCGTGTTTCGCCCGCCGGCCGAGGCGGCGCGCACGGCCACAGCCCTGCGCGATCACCATCACGACCCCGTGCTCGCCCCCCTCTTTACGGTGTCGCGAACGGCCGATCCGGCGCCGGAAGGCCCCTTCGACGCCCTCGTCCTGACCAGCGGCAATGCGGTGCCGGCGCTCGCCGAGCTGCCCGCGACGGCCCGCGATATGCCCACCTTCAGCGTCGGCGCCCGCACGGCCGGCAAGGTCCGCGACGCCGGCCACGCGGATTCACGCAGCGCCGACGGCAACCGCGACGATCTGATCCGGCTGATCGGGGAGACGTTGCCGGCGGGCGCGCGGCTGCTCCTGATCGTCGGCCGCGACCGGCATGACGATGTCGGCGACAGGCTGGCTCAGGCCGGCTTTGCGGTGGCGATCTGGACGGCCTATGCCGCAGAGGCCGTGACGGAGTTTCCGGCAGAGGCGCGCGATGCGCTGGCGCATGGCGCCGTCGAGGGCGCGCTGCATTATTCCGCCCGCGGCGTGCGCACCTGCCTTGATCTCGCCCGCGCGGCGAACGTGCTGGAGCCCCTCCTCGATCTCACCCATGTCACCCTCTCGGCCGATGTCGCAGCTCCGCTGATCGCTGCCGGCGCCAGCACGGTCCTCGTCGCAGAGCACCCGGAGGAGGCGGCGCTGCTGGCGGCGCTGGACCAAGTGTCCGCTCGCAATCGCGGCAGCGGGGGTGCTACACAGGAGCCGGTTGCGCCGTCGGGCGTCGAGACGGACAAGGACGAGATGAACGATTCCGACAGGCCGGCCGGTTCCGCTGGCGACGGCACGAAGAGCGACGGAAAGACTGCCAGGGCCAAGGGCAAGGGTGCCGCGCGCTCGGGCCGCATCCCACCGACGATCGAGGCGACCGCGACCGATCTGACGCCGCCCGGGCCGGCCGCCGAGGCGTCGCCCGTCAGCGCCGAAACGCCTGCCATCGAGCCCGCGCCCGAAAGCGCTACCCCAGCGACGCCCGGCGCCGAGCCCCCGCCCGAAGCGGTTCTGCCGACCGAGGCCCTCCCCCGGGAGTTTCCCGAGCCCACCAACGCGTCACCGCCCCGTGACGAGCCGGCCGCCGCGGACGCACCGCCTGCTACCCCTCCCACAGCCGCGCCCGCGTCTTCGCGATCGAGCCTGCCTGCCCTGGCGCTGGCCGGCCTCGTCGGCGGCGCGGTCGGTGCCGGCATCGTCTTTTTCGCGCTGAACCGGCAAACGCCCGCGATCACGCCCGAGCAGGTCGCCCAGCTTCAGGGCCGCCTCGACCGTCTCCAGGCCAGCACGACCGAGCTCGACCGCAAGGCCGCGTCGGCCGCCGATGCCGCCGCCAAGGCCGGCGCGGCAGCCCAGAGCGCAACCGCCCGCGTCAACGAGGTCGCCGGATCGGCCGCGCCCGATGCGGCGGCCCTCTCCGAGCTTCAGGCCAGGGCCCAGCGGGCCGAGGCGACGGCGACGGCGGTCGGCCAGCAGCTCGAGCGCAACACCGCCCGCATCGGCTCCGTCGAGGCGCTGGCGAAGACGGCCGCGGCGCCGAGCCCGCAAGGCCTCGCCGCCGCGCGCATCGTCCTGGCCGAGCGGGTCCAGGCGGCACTGGCCTCGGGCCAGCCCTTCGCCGCCGATGTCGCGGCCCTCGCCAAGGGCGGCGGCTCGCCCGACCAGCTCGCGGCGCTGAATGCGGTTGCGACCACCGGCGCAGCGACGAAGGACGCGCTCCTGACGCAGCTGCGCGGCCACCGCGCGATGTTCGTTCGCGAACTGACGCCGGTCTCGGCCGGCTGGCAGGATCGGGCGCTCGCACTCGTCAGCCGGGTCATCAGCATCCGCCCCGTCGGGGACACCGGCGCCAATGATCCGGCGACGCTGCCGGCGCGGCTCGAGGCCGCCATTGCGCGCGGGGACATCGTTGCGGCCGCGGCCGCGTGGGAGCAGCTGCCTGAGCCGGCGCGTCGCGAGAGCGCCGCTTTCGGCGAGGCGCTGCGAAAGCGGGCCTCGGCGGATGCGGCGATCGCCAAAATCACGCAGGATGCGGTCGCCGCGCTCGGCGCGGCCGGCTGACGGAGGATAGGGGTTCCATGGTTCGCGTACTCGTCTATCTCGCCGTCTTCGCCGCCCTCGCCGTTGGGGCCGTCTGGCTCGCCGACCGGCCGGGCGAGGTTTCGGTGGTCTGGCAGGGCTGGCGGGTCGACACGAGCGTCGCGCTGGCGGCGATCGCGGTCGTCGTGCTCGCGCTGCTGACGATGCTGGCCTTCGGCCTGCTGCGCTTCGTCTTCGGCCTGCCCGGCGCCTTCAGCTTTGCCTCGCGAGCACGGCGCAGGGCGCGCGGCTTCGAGGCGGTCTCGCGCGGCATGGTCGCGATCGGCGCGGGCGACCCCGTCGCCGCCGGCCGCCACGCCGTCGATGCCCGCCGCTATGCCGGCAACGAGCCGCTGACGCTGCTGCTCGAAGCCCAGGCCGCCCAGCTCTCGGGCGATCGCGGCCGGGCCGAAGCCGCCTTCAAGGCGATGCTCGACAAGCCGGAGACGCGGGTGCTCGGCCTGCGCGGGCTCTTCGTCGAGGCCAAGCGCCGCGGCGACATGGCCGCCGCCCGCGCCTTCGCCGACGACGCCGTGCGCCGCTCGCCCTCGCTAGCCTGGGCCAATGACGCGCTGCTCGATTTCCACACCCAGGCCGGCGACTGGCAGGCGGCGCGCACCGCCGTCGAACGCCGCGCCGCCCTGCGCCTCGCCGACAAGGCCGACGCCAAGCGCCAGCGCGCCGTTCTGCTCGCCGCCGAGGCGCTGGAGGCCCGCGGCAGCGCGCCCGAAAAGGCGCTCGCCGCCGCCCTCGAAGCGGTCAAGCTCGCGCCAGGTCTGACGCCCGCCGCGGCTCTGGCCGGGCGGATGCTCGCCGAGCGCGGCGATGTCCGCAAGGCGGTCAAGCTGCTCGAGGCCGCCTGGAAGGAGGTCTCGCATCCCGACATCGCCGCCGCCTATCTCGATGTCCGCCCCGGCGACAGCGCGCAGGACCGCCTCGCCCGCGCCACCACCCTGGCGAAGCTGCGCCCGGCCGATCCCGAGGGCGTTCTGGCTTTGGCGGGTGCCGCCATCCATGCCCGCGATTTCGCCAAGGCCCGCAGCACGCTGAAGCCGCTGCTGGCGGGCGGCGCCTCGGTGCGCGCCTGCCTGCTGATGGCCGAACTCGAGGAAGCCGAGCATGGCGCCGCCGGCCGCGTCCGCGAATGGCTGGCGCGGGCGACGCGCGCCCCGCGGGACGCCGCCTGGGTGGCGGACGGCCTGGTTTCCGACCAGTGGATGCCGGTCTCGCCGATTTCCGGCCGGCTCGACGCCTTTGTCTGGACGGTGCCGCCCGCGACGCTCTCCAGCCAGGGCACCGATCTCGACGATGTGCTCGCCGATCTCGACGACGACTCCCGCCCCCTGATCGAGGCGCGGGCCGAGACGGTGGAGCCCGCTCCAGCTGCGGTCGCGCCGCCGGCGGCGCCGGCTCCCGCCCCTGCGCCCGCCAAGGCCGACAGCCCCTCCGAGCCCGCTCCCAAGCCGGAATCCGTCCCGGCCATGGCGCCGGCCAGCGAGGCGAAACCGGCCATCGTCGGCGAGCCCAAGACCGAAGCGAAGGCGGACCCCAAGACCGAAACGAAGCCAGAGACGAAGCCGGAGCCCGCCCTCGTGGCCGAACCGGTGATGGGAGTCGGCGAGGGCCGCCCCAAGCCGGTGATCTTCCCCGTCGCCCACGCGCCGGACGATCCGGGGCCGGAGGAGGTCCAGCCCGTCGAGGACAAGAAGGGCAAGTTCCGCTTGTTCGGCTGAGCCACCCACGCGAAAAGGCGTGCGGCTTGCGCCCGCCCGGCCTATAGCGTCGGTCATGACCCCAACAGAGACGACGGGCGCCGCCGCCGGCGCAGGGACCACCCTCCATGTCGGGCCCGAACAGGCCGGCGAGCGCCTCGACAAGGCGCTGGCGCTGCTGGCCGGCGAGATTTCGCGGGCGCGGCTGCAGCAGGTCATCAAGGAGGGCGGCGTCGCGCTCAACGGCGTGATTGCGACCGACGGCAAGCGCAAGGTCGTCGAGGGCGACACGATCGCGCTCGTCATCCCCGCCGCCCGCCCGCCGGACCCGGTCGGCCAGGACATCCCGCTCGACATCGTCTTCGAGGACGAGCATCTCGTCGTCATCGACAAGCCGGCCGGCCTCGTCGTCCACCCCGCCGGCGGCCATGAGGACGGCACGCTGGTCAATGCCCTGATCGCCCATTGCGGCGAAAGTCTCTCGGGAATCGGCGGCGTGCGGCGGCCCGGCATCGTCCACCGCCTCGACAAGGACACCAGCGGCCTTCTCGTCGTCGCCAAGAACGACCGCGCCCATCAGAAGCTCGCCAAGCAATTCGCCGATCACGGCCGCACCGGCCCGCTGCAGCGCGCCTATCTCGCGATCGTCTGGGGCGTGCCGCGCCGGCCGCACGGGACGATCCAGACCCAGATCGAGCGCTCCAACAAGAACCGCGAGAAGATGATGGTCGTCGGCGAGGAGCGCGGGCGCGAGGCGATCACGCACTACACCGTGATCGAGCGTTACCCGCCGCTGCTCAAGGCCGGCGAGGAGACGGAGGCGCTGGCCAGCCTCGTCGAATGCCGGCTGGAGACGGGGCGCACCCATCAGATCCGCGTCCACATGGCCCATCTCGGCCATCCGCTGCTGGGGGACCAGCTCTACGGCTCCGGTTTCTCCACCAAGGCGGCCCGCCTGCCCGAATCGGCGCGGAACGCGCTGACCGGGCTCGGCCGCCAGGCGCTGCATGCGGCCGTGCTCGGTTTCGAGCATCCGGCCAGCGGAGAGGAACTGCTTTTCGAGTCCGACCCGCCGCCCGAGTTTGCGCATTTGCAAGAAGCGCTCGCGGCTCTGTGAGCCAAACTGGCTTCCTTGCCTAGTTTCCGCCAAGCTGTCTTGGCATATACTGGCGATCGGATGCGGATGGCCAAGGGGGCGCCGCAAGTGAACCGGCCCGGTCGAACCTGCGTAAGGTTGAGACGTTGGGTCTGTTCACGACATCCGAACCTGCGCGAAGGTTGATCGCGCGGTGGGCCTGCCGCGAAGCGGGGGCCCGAGAAGGAGAACGCGCATGGCGAGTGCCTCGCTGCCCGTCCTGTCCGCCGAGGGCGGACTCTCACGCTATCTCGACGAAATCCGCAAATTCCCGATGCTGGAGCCGAACGAGGAGTTCATGCTCGCCAAACGCTGGCGCGAGCATGGCGATCGGGACGCGGCCCACAAGCTCGTCACCTCGCATCTGCGGCTCGTCGCCAAGATCGCCATGGGCTATCGCGGCTACGGCCTGCCGATCGGCGAAGTCGTTTCCGAAGGCAATGTCGGCCTGATGCAGGCCGTCAAGCGTTTCGAGCCCGACAAGGGCTTCCGCCTCGCCACCTATGCGATGTGGTGGATCAAGGCGTCGATTCAAGAGTACATCCTGCGCTCCTGGTCGCTCGTGAAGATGGGCACCACGGCCAACCAGAAGAAGCTGTTCTTCAACCTGCGCAAGGCCAAGAGCAAGATCTCGGCGCTGGGCGAGGGCGATCTGCGCCCCGAGCAGGTCAAGAGCATCGCCACCAAGCTCGGCGTCAACGAGCAGGATGTCATCGACATGAACCGCCGTCTCGGCGGCGACGCGTCGCTGAACACGCCGCTGCGCGAGGATGGCGAGGGCGAGTGGCAGGACTGGCTGGTCGACGACAGCGAGAGCCAGGAGCGTCGTCTCGCCGAGTCGGAAGAGGCCGACAACCGCCACACGGCGCTGCGCGAGGCGCTCGAGGTGTTGAACCCGCGCGAGCGGCGCATCTTCGAGGCCCGTCGCCTCGCCGACGACCCGATCACGCTGGAGCAGCTCTCGGAGGAGTTCGGCGTCTCGCGCGAACGCGTCCGCCAGATCGAGGTGCGCGCCTTCGAGAAGGTGCAGGACGCGGTCAAGAAGGCGCTGGTCCGGATCGAGGCGCCGCGCGCGGCCCTGCCGGCGGCCTGACGAGATCGTTCGTTGTTGAATTTTGAGGGGCGCGGTTTCCGCGCCCCTTTTTCGTGGCTGGCGCCTCAGTACAGCGCCGGCAGCGGCTGCACCGGCAGGCGGATCGGGCCGAGATAGACGCGGCCCTCGCGCAGCACGATCGGCGGCAGGGCGTTGAGGCCTGGCGCAGCCCCCGGCAGCTGGGCGCTGAGGCGCCCGCCGAGGAGGCCTCCAATGCCCGCCGCGAGCCCGCCGACGGGGATGCCGGCGATCTGGCGGATGCCCGCCAGCGAGGCCTGGATCTGCCCGGCCGGACGATGGGTCTGGTCGATCAGGAACTGCGCCGTCGCCTCGATCCGGGCCGGTCCCTTGACCGAAACCAGCTTCGTCACCTCGATCTGGCCGCCAGCGGTCCGCCAGGCTTCCAGCGCATCCGGGTTGAGGCCGATCCGGAACGCCTCCGACTGCGTCAGCGTCGCCTGGATGTCGACATCGCCGGCTTCCGTCGTGCCCAGCAGCGCATCCAGCGCGGGCAGCACCGAGCCCTTCGCCGCGATGGCGAGATCGACGGCCTGATCCGTCGCCGGGCGCGAGGGATTGCGGCGCAGATGCGCCTCAACGCTCGCCGCCCGCCAGGTCTCGGGCGCGAGGCCCGGCGCGGTCAGCCTGGCGTCGGGCGCCGTCACGACGAGCGAGACCCGCTCGGGGCCTGCGGTGCCGTGGCTCAGGCTGGTCTCGAGCCGCGTCCAGCCGAGATCGAGCTTGCGGCCCTCGGGAAGATTCGCCTGCAGCGGGCCGGTGATCTGCGCGATGACGAGATTGGGCGTGTAGATCTGCCCGACCGCCACCGCCGGACCGGTCTGGACCCTGACCGCCTCGCCCCAGCGCGCAGAGGCGAGCGCGAGCGTGCTGCAGCGCAGTTCGACGCGGAAGGGAAACCCGGTGACCGACCGGTCCGTACAGCTCCAGCTGCGTCCCAGCCCCTGCTCGCGGGCCAGAGCGGCGTCGACCGCCTCGATGACACGCCCGCGCACAACGAACCAGAAGGCGGTCCAGCCCAGCGCGACGAGAAGGAGCAGCACGAAGGGGGCGTAGAGCCAGGCCCTGCTGCTGCGACGGCGGCCGGAGAGGGAATCGGTCATGCGGGATCGGTCCATTGCGCGGATGCGGCGGGATTGTTAGCTCCGCCTGGAGGCGGAGACCAGCCGGCCCCTGCGGCCGGTGCCGCTTTCAAGCAGGGCCACACGGCCGAATTATGGGACGAGAGACGGTGGCGCGCGAAACGGACGGAAAGCGGCAGCCGCGCGGATTCGGCGAAAGCGACCTCTGGGTCTTCGGCTATGGCTCGCTGATCTGGCGGCCGGGCTTCGCCTTCGAGGAGAGCGTGCCGGCCCGGCTCCACGGCTATCACCGCTCGCTCTGCATCTTCTCGCATGTCCACCGCGGCACGCCGGAGCGGCCCGGGCTGGTGCTGGGGCTAGACCGCGGCGGCATCTGCCGGGGGCTCGCCTTTCGCGTCGCGGCCGATCGGGCGCAGGAGACGGTCGCCTATCTCCGTGCCCGCGAGCAGGCGACGGCGGTCTATGTCGAGCGGCTGATGCCCGTGCGGCTGCAGGATGGCCGCCATGTCACGGCGCTGGTTTATGTCGCCGACCGCAAGCACCTGCAATATGCCGGGCGCCTGCCGCGCGAGCAGCAGCTCGAACTCGTCCGGCACGGGCGCGGCAGTTCGGGCGAGAACCCGGACTATGTGCTCCTGACCGACGAGCATCTGCGCAAGATGGGCATCTACGATCCCGTCCTCGCCGGGCTGGCCCAGGCGCTGGCGCCGGGCGCCGCGCCGCGACCGAAGCTATAACGCGCTCCGGCCTGCTCACCCGTCATTGCGAGCGCAGCGAAGCAATCCAGAAGATGCCGAGCGCCGAGGATCTGGATTGCTTCGCTACACTCGCAATGACGATGGGCCTGACCGGCCAGCCTGTTCGGCGCCTCAAACCTCCGGCATCAGGTCGAGCAGGGCCGCGCGGCGGCTGATGCCGTCCTCGGCGAGCAGATGGACATGGATCTCGGCAGCGCCGGCGACCGCGACCGAGCGCTGCCAGCGCCGCAGCGCCGCCTCGACGCCGAAGGGGCCGCTCTCGCGCGCGGCGAGGATGCGCCGGTCGGCGGAGACTGCCAGCAGCACCGCGTCGGTGAAGCCGAGCGCGTGATCGTCGCCGATGGCGAAGACGGAGGCGACATAGCGCCGGCCCGAGCGGCCGCGCCAGGCCGTGAAGCGGCGCTCGCCGAGAGCGGCCGCACTGCGCATCGGCATCTCGCAGGCGCGGCTGGCCGGTGCCTCCGCCGGGAGGTCGCGGGCGAAGAGGTCGCGTTGGGGCCGGTCGAAGACGGCGCGGCCGGGACGCGAAGCCGGCTGGCGATGGGCGAGAGCAGCCATGTCGTTCCTCCTTTGTTCCATGACAAAGTGAGAACGGAACGGGGACAAGTCAAGCGCTGGCTCGCGCGGGGATCAGCCCTGCTGCCGCAGCCTGTCAGCAGTGTTCGCCAGCGGATCGAGTCCGCGGGCGCCAAGCTCGGCCCGGCCGGCGGCGAGAAGCCGGTCGCTGCTCGTTTCGATCCGCTCCTGCAGCAGAGCGTGAAAATCCGCCTTGTCGAGGCCGGGCTGGATCGGCGGCAGGATGTCGAGGCGGATGGTGCCCGGCCGCCGCAGGAACTTGCGGCGCGGCCAGTACAGCCCCGAATTGAGCCCGACGGGCACGCAAGGCAGCCCGAGTTCGCCATAGATATGGGCGACACCGAACTTATAGGCCGGCGGCGCACCGGGCGGCCGGCGGGTCCCCTCGGGGAAAATCAGGAGCTGTCGCCCCTTGTCGCGCAGCTCTGTCTTGGCACGCCGCGTGACCTGGGCGAGCGCGCGGGCCTTTCCGCCCCGGTCGACCGGGATCATCCTGAGCTTCATCAGGCACCAGCCGAACAGGGGAATCCAGGTCAGCTCGCGCTTCAGGATGAAGACCGGGTCGCGGAAGATCGTGACGAGGACGAAGGTCTCCCAGAAGGACTGGTGCTTGGCGGCGACGATCATGCCGCCGGTCGCGGGAATGTTCTCCCGGCCGGTGACCTCGTAATCCGTGCCGGCCACGACCTTCATCAGCCACAGCGAACTGTGCGCCCAGGCGACGGCGATGGCGAGCAGCGCCCGCTTCGGCAACAGGAGCGACGGCAGCGCGATGAAGACCAGCCAGATCGACAGGTTCGCGTAGAACAGGACGTTGAAGAGGAGCGAGCGCAGGACGAGCATGGCGCGCAAAGACCCCGCCCCCCGGCGCACGTCAAGCGGGGCGACGCCGATCAGCCGTCGTGAGGCCCGCTTTTCACCTGGCTGCGGCGCTCGTGCTCGGGCCCCATCAGCTCGGCCGGCTTGGACGAGACCGGCTTGCGCCCCCCGATGATGACGGAGAGCCGCGAGGTCTCCGGATCGGTCTCCACCAGGCTGCGCAGCCGCGCCGCCAGATACTTCGCATATTCCGGCACCAGCACCCGCATCGCGCTCCAGCGGTGCCACCAGCCGCCGGTGTCGATCTGGTCGGTCACGACGGGATGGGGCACGAGGCGCACGCCCGGCATCGCATGGGCGAATTCCGCGATGGTGCGGGGCATGTGGTAGTTCGAGGTCACCACCAGAAGCGAGCGGAAGCCGTGATTGCGCACCCAGCGGCGGGCCTCGATCGCGTTGCCGATGGTGTTGCGGGCGCGGTAGTCGAGGTCGACGCAGCAGGCGAGCAGCTCGCGCGCCGAGGGATTCAGCTTGGCGAGTTCCTCGCGGCCGGTCTTCTCGTTGACGCCGCTGATCAGGAGCCGCGAGCCGCGCTCGGCCCCGAGCAGTCCGATGGCGTCGCCGACACGCTGGGAACCGCCCGTGACCACCACGATCGCGTCGGTGCGCGGCACCGCGGCCGGCTCGCGCGAGACGATGGCGGAGGCGAAGCGGACATAGCCCAGCAGCACCGCCGCCAGTACCGCGAGCGGCAGCGCGAGTGCGAGCAGGAGGGCCGCGCGCCTGAGACCCGCGCTCCTTCCGGCGCCAGCGGCCCCGAGGGGGCGCGCGAGAGGAGCCGATCTCTCCTGCCTCATGCCGATCATCGCCATCGCCCGACCACGCTATTTCGCCAATCGGGCATAAGCGCGGCAGGGCGCTCGGGGGCGCGGGGCGGCGGGCGCCTCATCACGCCGACCCCTGCGCGAGGGCGCGCAGATGGTGCCGCACGGTGACCCGCGAAACGAGGCCCGAGATCGCCGCGACGACGACCGCGACCAGCACCACCGCGACATAGCCGCCCCAGCCGATCTCGAAGGCGCCAAACATCGCCCGCAGCTGCTCGGCCTCCGGCGCGCTGCTCCAGCGCGAGGCGAGGATGCCGAGCAGGGCGATGACGAGAATCGCCGCTCCGCCGCCGATCGCGCCCCCGCGCAGGCCGAGCCGCACGAAACGGCTCTGGAATTCGCGCGCGATGAAATCGTCGTCGGCGCCGACCAGATGCAGCACCTCCACGCTGTCGCGGCTGCCCGCCATCGCGCCGCGGGTCGCGAAGGCCACCGCCAGCGCCGCGGCCGTCATCACCAGCAGCACCACCGCCGCACCCGAGAGGATGATCGTGCTCGCCATGGTCGAAAGCCGGCGCAGCCAGAGCCGGTGATCGTCCAGGATCGCGGTCGGCACCTCGCGACGCAGCGCCGTGCCGAAGGCGGCGAGATCCGAACCGGCACCCGGCCGTAGCTTCAGCACGATCAGCCGCGGCACCGGCAGTTCGACCAGGTCCAGCCCTGTGCCGAGCCAGGGCTCCAGCAGCTTGTCGGATTCGGCGCGCGGGATCGCCTGCACGGCGGCGACGCCCTCGATCTCGCGGGCCATGGCGACGGCCCGCGCGATGTCGGCCTCGATATCCCGGCGCGAATCGGGCCGGATCTGGATCGTCATCTCGTTCGAGACGGCACCGCGCCACTGCTCGGAGGCGCGTGCCGCGAGCACGGCGGCCCCCGCGCTCAGCGCTGCCAGGAAGGTCAGGATCGCGATCACCGCCATCAGCGCCCGGCCGGCGACCGTGTCGATCGGCACCAGTGGCTGGTCGCGCCGCAGATTGCTCGGCAGCGCCCGCTCCTCGCGCTCCACTTCGTGATGTCCGGCGTCAGGCATCGACGTGCAGATGTCCGTCGGCGAGCACGAGGCGCGGCGCGTCGTAGAGCTCCATCAGGCCGAGGTCATGGGTCGCGATCACCACCGCCGTGCCGAGCGATTGGAGCTCCATGAAGAGACGCAGCAGCCGCCGCCCGAGCGCCGGGTCGACATTGCCCGTCGGCTCGTCCGCCAGCACCAGTTCGGGCCGCCCGATCAGGGCGCGCGCGATCGCCGCACGCTGCTTCTCGCCGCCCGAGAGCACCGGCGGCACGGCATGCATCCGCTCGCCGAGCCCGACCCAGCGCAGCAGCTCGACGACCTCGGCACGGTAGCTCGCCTCCTCCTTGCCGAGCACGCGCAGCGGCAGCGCGACGTTCTCGTAGAGGGTGAGATGGTCGAGCAGCCGGAAATCCTGGAAGACGACGCCCATGCGGCGGCGGAAGGCCGTCAGCGTCGCGGCGTCGAGCCGGGACACGTCCTGCCCGAAGAGATGCACCAGGCCGCGCGTCGGCTGCAGCGCCATCAGCACGAGGCGCATCAACGTCGTCTTGCCGGCCCCCGACGGGCCGGTCAGATACTGGAACGAACGCGGCTCGATGCTGAAGGTGATGTCCTTCAACACCTCCGGGCCCATGCCGTATCGCAGGCCGACATTCTCGAACCGAACCAAATCCCTGCGTCCCCGGCGCCAGACGGCGAATCTTCGCGGCCGATCCTACACCCGTTGGCGGTGCGCGGAGAGCCGTCGCGACGGAGCATGGCGGCAAGTTCTTCACGCGACGTTAACCATCCCGCCCGCCAATGGGAGACGCGCCCCGAGGGCGGGCGCAGGCTCGAACCGCACGGGAACCGCCGCCGCCGCCATGCTGATCGTCTGCCCCTCCTGCGCCAGCCGCTACGAACTCGACGGCGCCAAGCTCGGCCCCGACGGACGCAAGGTGCGCTGCGCCAGCTGCCAGACCCTGTGGCATGTCGATCCCGAGCCGGAACTGCCCGCGGTCCCGACGCCGGAGGAGACCCAGGCGCTGCTGAACGAGGAACTGGAGCAGGCCGCGGCGATCGAAGCCCAGGTTTCCGCTGTCGCCGCCGAGAACGAGCTCCCCGACAGCGGTGCCGAGGGCCAAACGGGCGAAGCTGCCCCGGCCGCCCCACGCGGCAAGCGCTCCGGCCGCCCCGCCCGCAAGGGCTCCAAGGCCAAGGCGAAACCCTCTCGCGCCGTCGTCGCCGCCGCCTCGCTCTCCCTGCTGGGCATCGCCGGGCTGGGCCTGCTCGTGGTCCAGCGCGACAGGGTGGCGCGGGCCGCCCCGCAGCTCGCCGACGTCTTTGAGACGCTCGGCCTCCCCGTCAATGTCCGCGGCCTCAAACTCGGGTCGGTCGAGAGCGGCCTCGTCGAGGATGCCGCCGGGCGCTTCCTCGTGGTCGAGGGCAACGTCACCAACATCGCCAAGAGCCAGACGCGCGTGCCACCGATCGAGGTCGCGGTTCAGGATGCCTCCGGGCAGACGCTCTACAGCTGGAAGACCGATCCGCCGCGGCCGGAGCTCGAGCCGGCGGAGCTGATGCGCTTCCGCGCCCGGCTGGCCGCGCCGCCGGCGACGGGCCAGACCGTGCTGGTGCGCTTCGCCGCCTCAGGGCCCGACAAGGCGGGGCAGCACTGACCCGGCGGATCGCTCCGGCGGCCATGCGGCCGCGCGCAGGCCTGTTCAGTTCCGATCAGGCGCTCTAAACCTCAAATCCAGACATCATCTGCAGGACGCGCCCGCGCGGCGCGGTCCGTGAAAGGACGACCCCATCATGTCGGAGCCACGGCGCATCCGGGTGCTGTACGACGAGGCGACGATCGCGCGCCGCAATGAGGAGATGGCAGCGGCGATCGCCGCGACCGCCCCGGCCGACCTGCTGGTGGTGGCGGTGCTCAAGGGCAGCTTCATGTTCGTCGCCGATCTGATCCGCGCGATGCATCGCGTCGGCATGTCGCCCCAGGTCGAGTTCGTGCATCTCTCGAGCTACCGCGCCGCCACCGTCTCCTCCGGCCAGGTCGAGATCCTGCGCGACGTCCAGAGCGATGTCCGCGGCCGCGAGGTGCTGCTGGTCGACGACATCCTGGAATCGGGCCGCACGCTGGCCTTCGCCAAGGACCTGCTGGCCGCGCGCGGCGCCGCGAAGGTCTCCTGTGCGGTCCTGCTGGAGAAGCCGGGCAAGCGCGCGGTCAACATCACGGCCGAGCATGTCGGCTTCGAATGCCCCGATTATTTCGTCGTCGGCTATGGCATGGATGTTGCCCATTCCTACCGGCAGCTGCCCTATGTCGGCGTCGTCGAAACCGCCGACCAGGCCGGCCTCCCGGGGATCTGAGCCATGTCGCGCATTCTGGTGGTCGATGACGAGGAGCCGCTGCGGACGCTGGTGGCGCGCGGCCTGGCCATGGACGGCCATTCCTGCCTGACGGCGGCCGACGGCGCCGAGGCGCTCGACACGCTGATCGCCGAGGGCGGCCATTTCGACCTGCTGCTGACCGATATCCGCATGCCGCTGATGGACGGGATCGCGCTGGCGCTCGCCGCCAAACAGGCCTTTCCGGACCTGCCGATCATGCTGATGACGGGCTATGCCGAGCAGCGCGAGCGCGCCCGCAGCCTCGACGCCATTGTCTCCGAGGTGATGACCAAGCCCTTCACCATCGCCGAACTGCGCAGCACCGTGCTGGACGTGATCGAGCGCTCGATCGGCTGACGCCCGCTCCTAGCGGTTCAGCCACCAGATCGAGACGTTGAGCAGCGTCGCGAAGGAGACCCAGGCGACATAGGGCCACTGCAGATGGGCCGCGAGCCGGTCCAGCGGCGCGAAGAGCTTGATCATCCAGAGGATCAGCCCGAGGAAGGGCAGGATCACCAGGATGCCGCCGAGCGGGCTGTTCAGCCCGAAGAAGACGCAGGACCAGGCGAGATTCAGCGCGAGCTGGAGATGGTAGACGGCGAGCGCCTTCGCCCGCCCCGGCATTCCGGCCCGCAGCCGCAGGATGCGGAAGACACCATAGGCCATCAGCGCGAACAGCGTCGTCCAGACCGGGCCGAACACCCAGTTGGGCGGGTTGAAGGGCGGCTTGGCGATCGTCGGGTACCAGGTCGTCACCTGCGGGATCGTCACGGCGTTGCCGAGCAGCGAGACGGCGACGACGGGCAGGATCGCGATCAGTACGACGATCCAGACCGGGCGCGGGCCGGACGCCGAGGATGATGGTGAAATGCTCATGATCGTGACATGGAGGCGTCCTGCGTTCCTGGCAAGGTCGCGGCACTTGCGCCGCGCCCCTCGCCTGCGCCAGATGCGTCTTTAGTCCCTCCTGGAACTTTCGCGGATCGTCATGCCGAAGCGCTCTTTCCACCCCCGCTCCCTCGCCGCGCAGGCCATGGGCAAGATCGACCCGCTGACCAAGGGCGTGGTGCCGCCGATCCATGTCTCGACGACCTATATCCGCGACGAGGACAACGGCTACTCCGGCGGCTTCGTCTATGGCCGCCCCGACAACGAGACGACGCGCGAGGCCGAGAGCGTGCTCGCCATGCTGGAGCAGGCGCAGGCCGGCGCGCTCCTTTTCGGCTCAGGCATGGCGGCGGCGACTGCCGTCTTCCAAGCGCTCTCGCCGGGCGACCACGTCGTCGCCTCCAAGGTGATGTACTGGGCGCTGCGTTCCTGGCTGCTGACGGAAGCGACCCGCTGGGGCCTCGTCATCGACTTCGTCGAGACCGACGACCTCGCCGCTCTGCAGGCCGCGGTGAAGCCCGGCAGGACCAAGCTCGTCTGGGCCGAGACGCCCTCGAACCCGCTCTGGACGATCACCGACATCGCGGCCGCCGCCGAGATCGCCCACAAGGCCGGCGCCAAGCTGGCCGTCGATTCGACCTGCGCCTCGCCGGTCCACACCCGCCCGCTTCAGCTCGGCGCCGACATCGTCATGCATGCCGCGACCAAAGTGCTGAACGGCCATTCCGACGTGGTCGCCGGCGCGCTCTGCGCCCGTGAGGACGACGAATTCTGGAACCGCATCAAGACCGTGCGCAAGGGCCAGGGCGGGATCCTGGGGCCCTTCGAGGCCTATCTGCTGATGCGCGGCATGCGCACGCTCCATGTCCGGCAGGAGCGCCAGAGCGCCTCGGCGATGGCGCTGGCGCAGAAGCTCTCGGCCCATCCGCTGGTGGCGCGCGTGCTCTATCCCGGCCTGCCGCAGCATCCCGGCCACGACATCGCCGCGCGCCAGATGGAGGGCGGCTTCGGCTACATGCTCTCGGTCCAGGTGGTCGGCGGCGAGGCGGCGGCGGTGAAGGCGGCCGCGCATGTCGAACTCTACAAGCGCGCGACCTCGCTCGGCGGCGTCGAGAGCCTGATCGAGCATCGCGCCTCGATCGAGGGCGCCGGCTCCCCCTGCCCGCCGGACCTGCTGCGCCTCTCGACCGGCATCGAGGATCTCGACGACCTCTATGCCGATCTCGACCAGGCGCTGAAGGCCGGGCACGCATAAAAACCGGGCACGCACGTCATGGTCGGGCTTGACCCGACCATCTCGGACACCAGAGGGAGCTGGTTATGAGATTCTCGGGTCAAGCCCGAGAATGACGCAAATCTCAGACCCAGATCGTCTTCGCCAGCGCCAGCAACTGCCGGCGCTGCGCAAGTCCGTTGCGCCCGCCATTGATGAGCTTCGTCACCGCCACGAGGTCATCGGCATCGGCGGCCGCGTTGCAGCCGCGGTCGCGCCAATAGGCGAAGGCGATCGCCAGCGAGATGGCCGGCTCCTTCGCCCGTTCGGGCGAGCCTTCCAGGTCGAGGCCGATCAACGCGCCATAGCGGCGGTAATTGGCGCGGCCGGTGAGCTGGAAGAGGCCGCGGCCATGGTAGCGCGCGCCGTCGCCGGCCTGGGTGTTCCCGAGATCGCGGCGCCCGTCATAGCGGGCGAAATAGGCCGGCCCGCCATATTCCTCCAGCGTCCGGAAACGGTCGCTCTCATGGGCGGCCTGGGCCAAGAAATGGCAGAGCCGCAGGCGGGTGGTGATCCCGGCGGCCGCAGCCGAACGGTCGAAGGTCGAAGCGAGCCCCGCGACGATCGCGGCGCGCCCCTGCGGCGCCAGCCTCAGCAGGCGCTCCTGCGTGACGGACAGGGCCGCAGAGGTGGGGAAAACTCTTGAATCCGCTCCGCTTTGCTGCATCGACATGGCCGCCCTCCGAGAAGGAGGCCATCATCGCCCCGACAGCAGCCGAGGGGATTGGCGGGGCCGCCAGTCCCCGCTCAGCTGTAGGAGCGCACCAGCCCGCCGATCAGCAGGTTCCAGCCGTCGATCAGGACGAAGAAGATCACCTTGAAGGGCAGCGAGATCACCGTCGGCGGCAGCATCATCATGCCCATCGACATCACGATCGTCGCTACGATCATGTCGATCACCAGGAAGGGCAGCGCGATCAGGAAGCCGATCTCGAAGGCGCGCCGGAGTTCGGAGATCATGAAGGACGGGATCAGCACCCGGAGATCGACCGCCTGCGCCGGGTCCTGCGGCCGAATGCTCGCCGGTGCGAGATCGGCGAAGAGGCGCAAATCCTGCGGCCGCGTCTGCGCCAGCATGAAGTCGCGGAAGGGTGCGGTGATCTTCGCATAGGCCTCGCCCTCGCTGATCCGGTTCTCGACCAGCGGCAGCACGCCGTCCTGCCAAGCCTTGTCGAAGGTCGGGGCCATCACGAAGAAGGTCATGAACAGCGCCAGGCTGACCAGGATCAGATTGGCCGGCGTGCTCTGCAGGCCGAGCCCGGAGCGCAGGAAGGACAGCGCGATCACGAAGCGGCTGAAGCTCGTGACCATCATCAGCAGCCCGGGCGCGACCGAGAGCACCGTCAGCAGCGCCACGATCTGGACGATGCGGCCCGAGGCCGAGGCCCCGCCCTGCGGCAGAAGGCCGTCGAGCCCGAAGGACTGTGCCTGCGCGCCGGCGATGCCGGCCAGCAGGATCAGACATGTCGCGAGAATCCGGGTCACTGCACCACCAGCGTTTCGATGACGATGTCGCGCACGACACCCTTGGAACGGATCGCGACGCGCTCCGTCAGGTCCTCGCGCAGATTGCGAAGGCCGGCCGCCCCTTCCATCTGCTGCGCGGTGACGCTGCGCAGGAAGCCGAGAATGTCCTCGGTGATGGCGCCGACCAGCGGGTCGGCACCGAGCGCGACCTTCTGCTCGAGCAGGACCGCCGCCTCGAGCCGCACCCAGGTGTTGGCCGGAGCCGCGAGATTGGTGACGATCGGCGGCAGCTTCTTCATCACCAGCGTGCCGGTCATCTGCGGGTTGACCGCGAGATCGGGCGTCGCCGCCTCCATCCGCTTCATCACCGTGCTCTCGACGGTGCCGACGACGCGGAAGCCCCAGAGCGCGCCGGCCGCCGCCGCCAGCGCGGTCAGGATCATGACCGGCCCCGCCGCGAGCAGCGCCCGAGGCGCAATCCTCCGGCTCCCGCGCGGGCCGGCCAGCCTGGGCAGGGAGCGCGCCATCAGAAGGGGGTGACCTTGTCGACGAGCTGCTGGCCCCAAGCCGGCTGCTGCACCTCCATGCCGCGACCGCGCCCGCCATAGGAGATCCGCGCCTCGGCGATCTTCTCGTAGGAGACGACGTTGTTGCCGGTGATGTCGCGCGGGCGCACGATGCCGGTGACGTTGAGCACGCGCATGTCGTAGTTCACGCGCACCTCCTGCGAGCCGTTGATGACGAGATTGCCGTTGGGCAGGATCTCGGTGACCACGGCGGCGACCGACATCTCGACCTCTTCGGAGCGGTCGGTCAGGCCCCGGCCGCGCGAGGAGGTGTCGGAGCTGGCATTGGCGCTCGCAGACGCATCGCCCGAGGCGCCGTTGAAATTCGCGAGGAAGCCGAGGCCGTATTTGGCGGCGGAATTGCGCGAGCGGTCCGACTTGTTGTCGAGCTTGGCCTTGTCGTTGATCGAGATCTTCACCGTCACGACGTCGCCCGTCTTCATCGCGCGGGTGTCGCGGAAGAGATCCTCGCTCTGGCGGGTGTAGATCGAGTTGAAGGCGACATCGACGCCCCGGCCCGGCGGCGTGCCGAGCGGGATCGCGTCGCGCTGGACGGCGAGACCGCTGCCGACGCGCGACATCACGGGCTCGCGGTTGAGCTCGGCCATGTCGGTGCCGCAGCCGGCGAGGGTGACGGCGCAAGCCGCGAGAATGAGGGCCTTCATCGGGTCTGGACTCCGGTTGGGGACGAGGTCGGGAGGGCCCGCCGGCCGCCCATCACCTCGGCGAGCTGGGCGGCGCGCGAGGCCTCCATCTCGTTGAGGACGGCGCTGGCGGCCCGGGCGGGCAGTTTGCTGAGCACGGCCACCGCCACGCCCTGATCCATCGCCGAGAGCTGGAGCGCCGCGGCATCGGGGCGCATCCGCGCGAAGATGTCGGTCATGCGGGCCTCGGCCTGCTTGACCTCGGCGGCACGCTGGTCGGTCAGCAGCTGCAACTCGGCCTTGCGCTCCTCGAGCTTCTTGAGCGTCTCGGCGAGCCTGGCCTCCAGGCTCTTGAGCTGGTTCGCCTGCCAGGCGAAGCGAGCCTCCGCGGCGGGATCGCGGATCGCGGCGCAGTAGCTCGCCGCATCCGAGGTCAGGGCCGCCGCGGGCGTGGCGGGCGGCGTCTGGGTCGGCGCCGCGACGGCGCCCGAACCGGGAGCCAGCAGCAGGACCGGCAGCAGGCATAGGAAAGGGAAAGGCTTCGACGGCATGGCGCACCCTCGGCTCGATGGTCGATGATTGGGTTCTAGCGGGCGTCGCTTTCGCGGGGCTGGCGCGGCGGCGAGCCGGCGCCGGCCCGGCCCGGCGCTATTGCACGACGAGGTCGGCCTGGAGCGCACCCGCGGTCTTGATCGCCTGCAGGATCGCGATGATCCCCGCGGGTTTGAGCCCGATCTGGTTGAGGCCGCGCACCAGCGTGTGCAGGTTGGCGCCGTTGATGATGGCGAGCCGGCCATTGCCCTGCTGCGCCTCGATCTGCGTGCGCGGCACCACCACGGTCTGGCCGTTGCTCAGCGGCTCCGGCTGCGAGACCATCGGCGTCTCGGTGACGCGCACCGTCAGATTGCCATGGGTGACGGCGACCGTGGAGATCTTGACGTCGCGGCCGATCACCACCGTGCCGGTGCGCTCGTCGACGACGACGCGGGCGGGCGAATCCGGCTCCAGCTCCAGCCGTTCGATCTCGGCAATGAAACGCGCCGTCGACATGTTGGGCGGCCGCGTCAGGCTGATCGTGCGGTGGTCGAGCGCGAAGGCCACGGTCGACTTGTAGCGGTCGCGGGTGAAGGCGTTGATCGCGCCGGCGACGCGCTCGGCCGTGACGAAATCGGGATTGCGCAGTTCGAGCGACAGCACATGCAGCGTCGAGAGCTGGTCGGGAATCTGGCGCTCAACGAGCGCGCCGCCCGGAATGCGTGCGGCCGTGGTCACGCCTTGCGTCAGCCGCTCGGCCTCGCCCTGGGCGGAGAAGCCCGAGACGTTGAGACGGCCCTGCGCCAGCGCATAGGTCTGCCCGTCGGCCGCAAGCAGCGAGGTGACGACGAGCGTGCCGCCGAGCAGCGAGGTCGCGTCTCCCATCGAGGCGACGGAAACGTCGATGCGGCTGCCGCGACCGGCGAAGGCCGGCAGATCCGCCGTCACGATCACCGCCGCGACATTGCGCGTGCGCAGCGCCGAATTGCGGACGTTGACGCCGAGCCTGTCGAGCATGGATTGCAGCGCCTGGCCGGTGAAGGGCGAGTTGCGCACGCTGTCACCCGTGCCCTGCAGGCCGATGACGAGGCCGTAGCCGACGAGCTGGTTGTCGCGCACGCCCTGCAGCCCGGCGATGTCCTTGATCCGCACCGAGGCGCGGGCGGGCAGGGCACCGCTCAGCGCCAGGGCGAACGCGCAGAGGCCGACGATCAGTCGCGAGGCGAGCGTCATCATTCGCTCCCGACGCGGATCGTGCCGTCCGCCTGGACGACACCGACCACGATCAACCCGGTGTCGGGGTTGCGGGCCTTGACCATCTCGTTGACCGAGGCCGAGGCCATCGGCTCGACGATGCCGGTGATGACGAGGTCGCTCTCGCGGAACACGACCTGGGTCGGCACGCCGCGGCGCACCACCTTGGGATCGTCGACCGCGTTGAGCGGGATCGGCTGGCCCGGCAGCAGCGTGCGCCGCACCACCTTGCCGACCAGAGCGAGCCGGTTGTCCACCGCCACGCGCCCGGCCACCCGGAAGGCGCGATCGACCAGATGCACATCGGCGATGACATCGCCCGGATAGAGCGTGACCGCCGGGACCGGCAGCGTCACCGCCGCCGGGTTGGCCTGGACCGGGCCGGTGGCGAGCAGGGCGAGAGCGGCGGCGAGCATGGTCGCGGCGAAACTCTTCCGGCGCAGCGTCGGGCGGACCATCACGCGCCTCACCGGATGCCGTTGGAGACGGTGCCGGCCATCTGGTCGGCGGCGGTGATGACCTTGGCGTTCATCTCATAGGCGCGCTGCGCCGAGATCAGCGCCGTGATCTCCTTCACGGGATCGACGTTCGACGCCTCGAGATAGCCCTGCCGCAGCTTGCCGAAGCCGATCGCGGTCGGGTTGCCGTCGGTCGGCTGCCCCGAGGCCACGGTCTCGCGGTAGAGGTTGCCGCCGAGCGGCTCGAGCCCGGCATCGTTGGCGAAATTCGCCAGGGTGATCTGGCCGAGCTGGCGCGGCTGCACCTCGCCCGGGATCTTGGCGAGCACGAGGCCGGATTCGTTGACCGTGACGTCGACCGCATCGGCCGGGACCCGGATCGCCGGATCGAGCAGATAGCCGTCGGCCGTGACGATGTCGCCATCGGCATTGGTGTTGAAGGTGCCGGCGCGGGCATAGAGCGTCTCGCCCTCCGGCGCCGTGACCTTGAACCAGCCGCGCCCGTCGATGGCGAGGTCGAGCCGGTTGCCGGTCTGCGTCATCGCGCCCTGGATGTGCAGGTTGCGGATCGCCGCCGCGCGGACGCCAAGCCCGAGCGAGGCGCCCTCGGGAATCGAGCCGTCGCCGCCGCGATTGGGCACGCCGCGCGAGCGCTCGGTCTGGTAGAGCAGGTCGGTGAACTCCGGCCGCGCCCGCTTGAAGGACGTGGTGTTGATGTTCGAGATGTTGTTGGCGATGACCTCGACATTGAGCTGCTGCGCGCTCATGCCGGTGGCCGCGATGGCGAGGACTTTCATCGGTTCGGTCCTCAGATCGCCATGTGCATGAATTCTTGATAGGCGCCGACGACCTTGTCGCGCATCGCCATGGCGAGCTGCAGCGACTGCTCGGCCGACATCACCGCCTGGACGACGTCCTGAACGGCCGCCTTGCCCTGGATGCCGGCCACGGCCTGGGCCTCGCCCTCGGCGAGCTTGTCGACGAAGTTCTGCGCCACATTGGCGAAGACCGAGCCGAAATCGGCGCCGGGCTGGGCGGCGCCCGCGGCAGGGGTCGCGCCCTGGCGCAGGCTGGCGCCGGCGAGGCCCGACAGACCCTGGGTGACCTGGCTCGCGACCGGCGCGAGAGCGGAAATCGCGTTGAGCATCAGCCGTTCCTCAAAAGATCGATGGTCATGGATTGCATCGAGCGCGCCTGCTTGATCATCTGCAGGTTGGCCTCGTAGGAGCGGTTCGCCTCGCGCATGTCGGCCATTTCGAGCAGCAGCGAGACGTTCGGCATCTTGACGTAGCCCTTCTCGTCGGCGGCCGGATGACTCGGCTCGAACTCGACGCGGAAGGGCGCCTTGTCGACGCCGACGCCCTTGATCTTGACGAGCGAGACGCCCAGCGCCCGGTTCATCGCGCTCTCGAAGGTCACGGTCTTGCGGCGGTAGGGATCGGCGCCGCGGGTCGTGCCGGTGGCCTGGGCGTTGGCCAGGTTCTCCGAGACGACGCGCACCCGCGTCGACTGGGCCTGGAGGCCGGCACCGGCGATCTTCATCGAAGCGTCGAGAGGGTCGATCATGGCTTTGTACTCACTCTGGACTGTATTCGAGCGACGAATGCTTGCGCGGAGCTGGTCAGCCCTTGATCGCGGTCATCATCATCCGGTGGAAGCTGCGCACGATGTTGGTCGTGAAGGCGTGGTTGCGGCTGATCTCGCCGGCCTTGAGCATTTCCTGCTCGAGGCTGACCGAATTGCCGGAATGCACGGTGGACCAGCTGTCGGATTTGCGCGGCCGGGCGGTCAGCGCCTCGGCCGGCGTCGAGGAGATATGGTTGGGCTCGGTCGCCGCCAGCGACAGCGTGGTCTTGCGCACCACCGCGTCGAAGGGCTCGACATCGCGCGCGGTGTAGCGCGGCGTATTGGCATTCGCGATGTTCTGCGAGACGGCGTTCTGTCGAACGGAGAGCCAGCGCGACTGCTGGGCGGCGAGATCGAAGAGATGGATGGGCTCCACCGGAAGCCTCCCTTGTCGTGACCAGACGACGTTAGGAGGATTGACTTGCGTGAAGCTGGCCTCGGCGAAACCTGGAGACAAGAAAGGGAAACGAAGACTGTCCGATACGGACGGCAAAGCCGGCCCCGGCCCAGCGGCCGGGGCGCGCGTCAGGAGATCGTGTAACCCAGATAGCGCTTGGACTCGATCGGGTCGTAGCCGAGCCGCTCGCGCAGTTTCTTGCGCAGCTTGCTGACATGGCTCTCGACCACGGCCTCGTCGACCTCGGCGTCGAACAGCCCGTAGACGGCGTTGAAGACCTGGGTCTTCGTCACCCAGCGGCCGCGATTGCGCATCAGGAATTCGAGGATCCGGCGCTCGCGGCGCGGCAGCGCCATCGCCTCGCCGGCGACCTCGGGATCGCTGCCGTCGAAATGGACCTTGATCTCGCCGATCGTGACCTCGTCGTCGCTCGCGCGGCGCTTCTCGGCCCGGCGCTGCATCGCGTTCACCCGGGCTAGGATCTCGCGGACATGCACCGGCTTGCGGACCACATCGTCCACGCCGGCGGCGAAGAGCTCCAGCGTCTTTTCGAGCGAGGAGGCCTCGTTCATCGCGATCACCGGCGCCTGCGAACGGCGGCGGATCATGGTCGGAAAGCTCGACCGCTCGGCGCAGTCGCCGATCAGAAAAGCCTCGACGCTGCTGAGGTGATCGGCCGAGGTATCCTCGACCCATTCCTGGAAGCGCGAGGGGGTGAAACCGATGGCCGGAACGCCCTCGCCCGTAAACAGAGACTGATATCCTTCGGTGACAAGAACCCGGTCATCGATGACGATATACATGGACACCCCCCAGCATCGATATAACTCCCCCTCAAAAGAGCTGGAAGCAGCGTGACGCTAGGCATCGTCTTCATCATGGTCAACGAGAGAAACGAATAACGAGACTTGAGATGAAACACTGTGGAAACCTGAGTTAAAGACCGTTATACGGATTTATAAGAAAGCCTATACATTTCATTAACCCTCGAAATTTAGCCGCGACCGGGTTCGACACCGCATCCAGCGGGGCCTCTGCGGTCCGGGCGACGAGTCGCGGAAACGGACACGTGGGAGCGCCTATAGTATAAGGAGTCTATTCTGACGTATTCGGCGGCTCTTTTCGATAAATTTGAATCAAAATACCCGACATAATCAGGCGAAAGCTTCGGGCAAGCCACTCCAGATCAGATGAGGCTCGACAGCTTCGCTTGGAGATCGGCAGATGAGCATTTTCGGGATCATGCGCACCGGCGTGTCCGGCATGGCCGCCCAGGGCAGCAAGCTCGGCGCCGTCAGCGACAACATCGCGAACGTCAACACCGTCGGCTACAAGCGCGCCTCGACCGAATTTTCCTCGCTGATCTCCGAAGGGAACCACAGCGAATACAATTCCGGCGGCGTCGAGACCACGACGCGCTACGCCATCTCCGACGAGGGCCTGATCATGGGCTCGACTTCGAAGACGGACCTCGCCATCAAGGGCAACGGCTTCTTCGTCGTCACGGATGCCGGCGGAACGCCCTATATGACCCGCGCCGGCGCCTTCGTGAAGAACGGCAGCCAGGAGCTGGTCAATTCGGCCGGCTTCTACCTGATGGGCTACCCGATCCAGAACGGCGACCCGACCGTCGTCGCCAACAGCCTGGACGGGCTGGAGCGCATCAACCTCGCCAATGTCGCCTATGAAGCCAACCCGACGGAGAGCGGCACGCTCAAGGGCGTGCTCGACTCCAACGCCACGGTGATCGCGCCGGGCGCCCTGCCCTCCGACAACGTCGCCGGCAGCACCTATTCGAGCAAGGCCTCGATCGTCTCCTACGACAATCTCGGCAACAAGAAGTTCCTCGACGTCTATATGGCGAAGACCGGCACGGCCCCCGACACCTGGCAGGCGGTGGTCTTCGACCAGGCGACCGCCACTGCCGGCGGCTTCCCCTATGCGGGCGGCCCGCTCGCCAATGTCGCGCTCGCCTTCGGACCGACCGGCCAACTGACCACCGCGCCGGCCAATTTCACCATCGCCATCCCCGGCGGCGCCACCGCGACGATCGACTTCAGCCAGGTCTCGCAGGTCGCGACCGGCGAAACGGCGCTCGAACTCGCCGTCGATGGCAACGCGCCGAGCGCGGTCGAGAGCGTCGACATCGCCGAGGACGGCACCGTCTATGCGGTCTTCGAGAACGGCGCCCGGCGCGCGACCTACCGCATCCCGCTCGCCACCGTGCCGAGCGTCGACCAGCTGACGCCGCAATCCGGCAATGTCTACTCCGTCAACAACATGTCGGGCGACGTCATCGTCGGCTTCCCCGAGAGCGGCAGCTTCGGCTCGATCCGCTCCGGGGCGCTGGAGCAGTCCAATGTCGACCTCGCCACCGAGCTGACGGCGATGATCGAGTCGCAGCGCAGCTACACGGCGAATTCCAAGGTCTTCCAGACCGGCTCGGAAATCCTCGACGTCCTCGTCAACCTGAAGCGCTGAGCCCAGCCGAAAGCGAGACGGGGACCCATCCATGAGCCTGTCATCCGCCCTGAACGTGGCGCAGTCCTCGCTGACCGCGACCTCGACCCAGACCTCCGTGCTCTCGCGCAACGTCGCCGGCGCCGACGACCCCAACTACAACCGCAAGGCCGGCACGCTGGTGACGACCTATGGCGGGGCGGTGAAGATCGCCTCGATCAGCCGGGCGATGGATTCGGTGCTGTTCGCGGCCAAGCTCGGCTCCACCGCGACCACCTCCGGACAACAGGCGATGGTCGATGCGCTCGACCAGCTGGAAGCCACGGTCGACGATCCCGAACTCGACCAGTCGCTCGCGGCCAAGCTCGGCGCGCTCACCAACGCCCTCCAGCAATACGGCGTGACGCCGGACGATCCGCTGCTGGCGCAGAACGTGCTGACCAAGGCGACCGAGATGGTCCGCAGCCTCAACGCCGCCAGCGAGGCGGTGCGCACCGTCCGCCAGCAGGCCGATGCCGACATGGCGCTCGGCGTCGAGCGGGTAAACGGCCTGCTCAAGGAGTTCGAGGTCGCCAACCGCGCCATCGTCAAGGGCAGCCAGTCGGGCGCCGACATCACCGACCAGCTCGACACGCGCGACCGCATCCTCTCCCAGCTCTCGGAGGAGTTGGGCATCAGCGTGGCCACGCGGCCCAACAACGACATGGTGATCTACACCGATGGCGGCGTGACCCTGTTCGAGACGGTGCCGCGCAGCGTCACGATGGTGCCGAGCTTCGCGCTCGGGGCCGGGACCGCCGGCAACGCGATCTATGTCGACGGCGTGCCCGTCACCGGTCCCAACGCGATCATGCCGCTGAGATCCGGCCAGATCCACGGCTCGGCGATCGTCCGCGACGAGATCACCGTCACCTATCAGAGCCAGCTCGACGAGATCGCCCGCGGGCTGATCGAGGTCTTCGCCGAGAGCGACCAGACCGGCGTGGGGCCCGACCAGGCCGGCCTCTTCACCTATGGCCCGCCGCCCGGCCCGGCCGCCATTCCGGCGACCGGCGTGACGGTGGCAGGATTGGCCGGCACGATCCGCATCAACGCCAATGCCGACCCCTCCCAGGGTGGCGATCTCGACCGGCTGCGCGACGGCGGCATCTCCGACCCGCTCGACCCCAACTACAGCTACAACACCAGCGGCGCCGCCGGCTTCCCCGACCGCATCCAGGCCCTGCTGACCGCGCTCGGCACCAGCCGCAACTTCGACCCCGCCACCGACGCCGACCCGACCGACACCCTCGTCGGCTTCGCCGGCTCCTCGGTCGGCTGGCTGGAGGCCAAGCGCCAGACCTCGACGCAGACGCTCGGCTACGAGACCGCGCTGCTCCAGCGCACGACGGCCGCGCTCTCCAACGTCACCGGCGTCGACATCAACGAGGAGATGACGCTGATGATGGAGCTGGAGCGCTCCTTCAACGCCTCGTCGACCCTGATCTCGACCATCGACCGGATGCTCGAGGCGCTGCTGCAGGCCGTGAGGTAACGACCATGAAGACGAGCTTCATCTCGAACTATTCGCTCTCCGGCACGCTGCGCAACGCGGTTGCGAAGGCCCGCGACAGCCTGGCCGACGCCACCACGGAATCGACCACGCTGCGCCATGCCGATATCGGGCTGACGCTCGGCGGCAGCACCGGCAAGACCGTCGGCCTGCGCGACCAGTACGACCGGCTGAACGGCATCGTCGACACCAACGGGCTCGTCGCCTCGCGTCTGGAGGTGACGCAGAAGGCGCTCGACGGCATGCGCGAGACCGCCGAGCAGTTCCTCGCCACGCTGATCAGCGTGCGCGACGGCGACAAGGGCGCCGAGGTCCTGAAATCGGAAGCGAAGAACAATCTGCAGGCGCTGACGGCGTCGCTCAACGCCTCGTCCAGCGGCCAGTTCCTCTTCGCCGGCATCAATACGCAGCAGCGCCCGGTGACCGACTACTTCGCCACCCCGGCCTCGGGCAACAAGGCTGCGATCGACGCCGCCTTCGCCGGCTATTTCGGTTTCGCCCAGAATGCGCCCGCGGTCGCCAACATCACCCAGGCCGACATGACGACCTTCCTGCAGACCGTGCTGCCGACGGAGTTCGCCAGTCCGGCCTGGAACACGAACTGGTCCTCGGCGCTCGACCAGAACATGACCGGCCGGATCTCGCTCAGCGAGGTCGTCGAGGTCTCGACCAACGCCAACACGCAGACCATGCGCGACCTCGCCATGGCCTACACCATGGCCTATGACCTCGGCACCGAGACGCTCAACACCAACGCCTTCCGCGCCGTCGTCGACGCCAGCATCGAGAGCGTCAACAAGGCGATCCTCGGCCTCACCGCGACGCAGGCGCAGCTCGGCGCCATCGAGGAGCGTGTCAAGGTTTCGAGCGAGAGGCTCACCATCCAGCGCGACATCGTCGCCAAGCAGATCCAGGGCTTCGAGAACGTCGATCCCTACGAGGCCAATGTCCGCGTCACCGACCTGACGACGCAGCTCGACACCGCCTATGCGCTGACCGTCAGGATCCAGCAGCTCAACATCCTGAAGTTCATGAGCTGACCCCGCGCCCGGCCGTCACAGGCCGCCGGGCGCCCCGCCATCCGCGCTCACCTCCCGCTCCGGCTCCGCCGGCGCGACCGGGCGACTGCGCGCCCACGCCCTCCCGTCCACCGTCCGGAGATGCCCCATGTACCAGAGCTCCTATGCGGCCATGGCCGCGGATGACTACGCCCTCGCCCGCGCCCAGGAATGGCGCGCGCTCGACCATGCCGTGACCCTGCTCGAAGAGGCCCGGCCGACCGGGGCGGCCTCGCCGGAGACGATCGAGGCGGTCGGCTTCCTGCGCCGGCTCTGGACCCTGCTGATCGAGGATCTCGGCAGTGCCGAGAACGGCCTGCCCGAGAGCCTGCGCGCCTCGCTGATCTCGATCGGCCTCTTCGCCCTGCGTCAGGGCGAGGCGCTGCGGCTGGGACAGTCCGACGACTTCGAGTCGGTCATCGACGTCAACAAGATGATCCGCGACAGCCTCGCCTGAACCTGAGGATGGGCAAGCCGATGAACCTCTCTCTGCGCGCCAACGAGAAGATCTACATCAACGGGGCGATCCTGCGCTTCGACCGCAAGGTCAGTCTCGAGCTGATGAACGACGCGACCTTCCTGCTCGAAACCCACGTCATCCAGCCCGACGAGACGACGACGCCGCTGCGGCAGCTCTATTTCGTCGTCCAGACCATGCTGATCGACCCGAAGAACGCCGGCGCCGCCCGGCTGCTCTTCGACCGCATGCTGATGACCACCGCCTGCATCTTCGAGGATGCCGACGTGCTCCTCGGCCTCCAGGCGGTCGACCGGCTGATCGCCGACGAGCGCCACTTCGAGGCGCTGAAGCAGCTGCGGGCGCTCTATCCGGCAGAAGCCGCGATCCTCGCAAGCTCCGGGCAGGCCAAGGAGCCTAGCCTGCCGGCGACGGTGAGAGCTGCGGCCGCCGCGCCGAGACCGTGCGAGGCCGCACTCGCCTGACGAAACCGGGTCCGCCGCCGGCGGGCCGCCACACCGGGCCCGATGGAGCCGATCATGGACGTGAGCAGCATTCCGAGCACGACGACGAGCACGAACTCGAGTTCGACGTCGACGGGCACCAAGAACACGATGGGCGACTACAACACCTTCCTGCAGCTCCTGATCGCGCAGGCCAAGAACCAGGATCCGACCAACCCGACCGATCCGGCGCAGTACGTCCAGCAGTTCGCGGCGCTCTCGCAGGTCGAGCAGTCGGTCACCGCCAACGCCAAGCTCGACCAGATCATCGCCGGCATCGCGGCGCTGAAGCCCGCCACCACGGAAGCCTGAGGCACCGCGCGTGAACGAGGCCGACGCCCTCGACATGATGCGCGACGCCGTCTGGGCGATCATCGTCGGGGCCGGCCCGGCGGTCGTCGCCGCGATGGCGATCGGCCTGATCATCGCGCTGATGCAGGCCCTGACGCAGGTGCAGGAGGCGACGCTGACCTTCGTGCCGAAGATCGTGGTCATCCTGATCGTGATGGCGACGACCGGGGCCTTCACCGGTGCGCATATCTTCGCCTTCACCGAGCGCGTCTACGGGCGCATCGAGCGCGGCTTCTGAGCGCACGGCGCCGGGCGCGCATCTCCGACGACAGGACAGGGTGCCCCAATGGCCACGCCCCAACTCATCACCGGCAAGGTCGCGCCCAAGGCGATGTCCGGCGAACCGCCGGCCAGCCGCCGCGACATCGGCTTCGCCGTCGGCATCGTCGCCATTCTCTCGATCCTGTTCCTGCCGATCCCGGCCTTCCTGATCGATCTCGGCCTGGCGCTCTCGATCGCCCTCTCGGTGCTGATCCTGATGGTGGCGCTCTGGATCAAGAAGCCGCTGGAGTTCTCCTCCTTCCCGACCATCCTGCTGGTCGCGACGATGCTGCGGCTCGCCCTCAACATCGCCACGACCCGCGTCATCCTCGCCCATGGCAGTGAGGGCTCGCATGCGGCGGGCTACATCATCGACGGCTTCGCCCGCTTCGTCATCGGCGGCGATTTCGTCATCGGGCTGATCGTCTTCGTCATCCTCGTCACGGTGAACTTCATCGTGATCACCAAGGGCGCGACCCGCATCGCCGAGGTCGGCGCCCGCTTCACCCTCGACGCCATCCCCGGCAAGCAGATGGCGATCGACGCCGATCTCTCGGCCGGGCTGATCGACGCCCCCGAGGCGCAGCGCCGCCGCCACGAGCTGGAGGAGGAGAGTTCCTTCTTCGGCGCGATGGATGGCGCCTCGAAATTCGTCCGCGGCGACGCTATCGCCGGGCTGATCATCACCGCCGTCAACATCCTCGGCGGCATCATCATCGGCGTCACCCGTCATGGCATGTCGCTGTCCCAGTCCGCCGACGTCTTCGTCAAGCTCGCGGTCGGCGACGGGCTCGTCACCCAGATTCCGGCGCTGATCGTCTCGCTCGCCGCCGGCCTGCTCGTCTCCAAGGGCGGCACCCGCGGCACGGCCGAACAGGCGATCCTCGGCCAGCTCGGGCATTATCCCCGCGCCCTCTTCGTCGCCTCCTTCCTGATGGTGATCCTGGCGCTGGTGCCGGGCCTGCCGCTTTTGCCCTTCGCGCTGCTCGGCGGGGTCATGGCCTTCGTCGGCTACACCATCCCCAAGCGCAACGCGGAACGCGCCGCGGCCGCCGAGGAAATCCGCGCCATGGAGGCTGAGGAGGCCGCGCGCGAGAGCCAGGACACGATCAAGGAATCGCTGCGCACCGCCGAGATCGAGCTCAGCCTCGGTAAGCAGCTCGCCGCCGAGATGCTGACCTCGCACAGCGAGCTGGCGCATCGCGTCGGCAAGATGCGCAAGAAATTCGCCCAGCAATACGGCTTCGTCGTGCCCGAGATCAAACTCTCCGACAGCCTGACGCTGCCGCCGAAGCATTACGAGTTCCGCATCCACGGCACCGTCGCCGCCACCGGCGAGATGCGCCCCGGCAGCATGCTGGTCGTCGTCGGCGACGGCCGCCTGCCCGATCTGCCGGGCGAGGAGGTCCGCGAGCCCGCCTTCGGCGTCAAGGCGATGTGGGTCTCGGAAAGCTACGCCAACGAGGTCCGGCGCGAGGGCATGCAGCCGGTCGACCGGCTCTCGGTGCTGCTGACCCATCTCAGCGAGACGATCCGCAAGAATCTCGGCCAGCTCCTGTCCTACAAGGACATGCGCGCGCTGCTCGACCGGCTGGGACCCGAATACAAGAAGCTGCTCGACGAGATCTGCCCGGCCCATATGTCGCTCTCGAGCCTGCAGGCGGTGCTGCGGCTGCTGCTGGCCGAGCGCGTCTCGATCCGCAACCTCCACCTCATCCTCGAGGTCGTCGCCGAGATCGCGCCCCATGTCCGCCGCGCCGAGCAGATCGCCGAGCATGTGCGCATGCGCATGGCCCAGCAGATCTGCGGCGACCTCACCCAGGGCGGCGTGCTCAACATGCTCAGGCTCGGCAACCGCTGGGACCTCGCCTTCCATGAGAGCCTGCGCCGCGACGCCAAGGGCGAGGTGGTCGAGTTCGATATCGACCCGCGCCTGATCGAGGAGTTCGCGGCCGAGGCGACGACGGCGATCCGCGCCCGCATGGACCAGGGCCAGAGCTTCGTGCTCGTCACCAGCCCGGATGCGCGCCCTTACGTGCGCATGATCGTCGAGCGCATCTTCCCGGCGCTGCCCGTTCTCTCCCATGTCGAGATCGCGCGCGGGCTGGAGGTCAACCTCCTGGGCACCATCTCGTGACGCCGTTCACGCCCGACACGGTGCTGCATGCCTTCCTGATCTTCTGCCGCATCGGCGCCTGCCTGATGCTGATGCCGGGCTTCTCCAGCCCGCGCGTGCCCGTCCGCTTCCGGCTGATGATCGCCGTCGGCGTCACCCTGGCGCTGACGCCTTACGTGCTGCCGGCCTTCGCCCATCTCGTCTCGCCGGGCCCGGCCACGCTGCTGCGCGTCGTGCTCGCGGAGACGATGACCGGAGCGCTGATCGGGCTGATGGCGCGCTTCTTCTTCCTGGCGCTGCAGACCATCGCGACCGCGATGGCGACGACCGCCGGCCTCGGCCAGCTGCCGGGCCTGCCGATCGACGAGGCCGAGGCCTCCGCCCCCTTCGTGACGCTGATCACCCTGACGGCGGCGACGCTGATGTTCGTCACCAACCAGCACGCCGAGGTCATCCGCGCGCTGGCGGGCTCCTACAGCCGCATCGCGCCGGGCACGCCGCTCGACGCCCAGGCCGGGCTGATCCAGATCGCCGACCGGGCGTCAGAGACCTTCAATCTGGCCCTGCGCGTCGGCAGCCCCTTCATCATCTATGCGGTGATCGTCAATCTCGCGATCGGCCTGATGAACAAGCTGACGCCGCAGATCCCGGTCTATTTCATTTCGTTGCCCTTCGTCATCGCCGGCGGGCTGTTCCTGCTCTACTTCTCCGGACCGGAGGCGCTGAGCCTGTTCATCTCCGCCTTCTCCACCTGGCTGGCGCGGGGCTGAGCGGCCATGCAGGGCCAGCGCCTCAAGGCGATCGAGCGGATGCTGTCGATCCAGTCGCGCATCCGCAAGCTCGCCGAATGGCGCCAGAAGGCGATCGAGCTGCAGGCCGCCGCGGCGCGCGCCGAATCCCGCGCGCTGGTCGCAGCGCTCAACGGCGAGGGGCCGACGGCCGGCCTCTTCGCCGACATGACCGCCAGGCGCCTGCACCGGACCGAGGTTTCGGCCGCGCGCTTCGAGGCGGCGGCGATCGTCCAGGCGAAGCAGGTCCTCGCCGAGACGGGCCGCGAGAAGCGCACCGCCCGCCTCGCCGACCATCTCCGCAAGGTGAAGCTGCGGGCCGACCAGGACGGCGCGCTCGTCGAGATCATGGACGCGCGTGAGGGCCGGCGCGCGGCAACGTTCTGACGGCGGTTCCGACTCCGCCGCCCGCAAGCCTGAAACAAGCCTGATCCGCCATCATCGTTCCAGATCGTTCAACGACCCTGGAAGGTGACAATGGCGATTTCTCCTCCGTCGGACATCGTGCTCGACGTGACCCGCGCCGCCGATCCGGCGCGCCTGCAGCTCGCCGTCGACCGGCTCCAGAAGCTCGGCAACGGCATCGCCGGCACGCAGTTCGCCGCCGCGGTGGACGAGGCGGCGCCGCCCGGGCTCGCCGGGGCGCGCGAGAAATTCGCCGCTCTTGCGCCGGCTAAATTGGAGGCTGCCACGCCGACCGTGCCCTCGAAGACCGCCAAGACGATGCAGCAGTTCGAGGCACAGGTGATCCAGACCTTCATCGAGCAGATGATGCCCGAGGCGACGGCGAACAATTTCGGCAGCGGCACCGCCGGCGGCGTCTGGCGCTCGATGCTCTCCGAGCAGATCGCCAATCAGATCGCCAAGGCGGGCGGGCTGGGTCTGCGCGAGAAGGTCGAGGCCGCCATCGCCGCCCGCAACAACACGGGCTCAGCCGACGGGGCCGTCGCCGCCGCGCACAAGCTGCTCGACGGCCGGATCGCCGGCGCCAATGCCCGCGACCTCGCCATCCCGCTCTCGGTGGAGCAGCGCTTCCTCAACCTGACCAAGCCCGCCTCCGGCGGCGTGGCCCGCTCCAACTTCCGACAGGCATGACCCATGACCGAATTGTCCGAGACGCCCGCCCCCGCCGACGCACCGATCACGCTCCCGGCGCTGCTGCCGCCGGCGGTGGCGTTGCAGGCGGAGCCCGCGGCGCCCAGCGCCGCCTCGCGCGCCATGTGGGCCGTGCTCGACCGCCTCGAACAGGCGATCGACCACGAGACCGGCGAGCTGATGGCCCTGCGCAGCGCCGACTTCAACCGCCTCAACGAGATCAAGAGCCGGCTGCTGCTCGACGCCAGCCGGGCACTGCGCGCCATGCGCGACGAGGCCGGCGACGGCCCGCTGATCGCGCGGCTCTCCACGCTGCGGCTGAAGCTCGAGCACAACCGCATGGCGATCGGCATGCATCTCGAAGCGGTGCGCGAGATCGCCTCCGCCATGACGAGCACGCTGATCGACGCCGAGTCGGACGGCACCTATTCCGCCACCTCGCGCCTCGCGGCCGCGCCGGTCCCGCGGGCCCGCGCTTCATGACCACGGCGCGGCTGCTCGTCCTCGGCGCCTGGATCTGCGGGGTCACGCTGGTCTCGGGCCATCTCGCCCTGACCTGGCGTGCCGAGACGCCGCCGGCCGCCGAGGCACCCTTCTTCGAGGGGCTCGAATACGAGGAGACGGCGCTGATCCATGTGCCGATCATCGCCAATGGCGAGGTCCAGGGCTATGTCGCGGCGCAGTTCGTCTTCACCGCCGACGCCCGCACGCTCCGCCAGATGACCGTGAAGCCGCATCCTTACGTCCGCGACGAGGCGCTGCGCGCGATCTACTCCAACGGCAAGGTCGACTTCTCGAGGCTGGAGCGCGTCGACATCGACGCCCTGCTCAAGACGGTGAAGACAGGCGTCAACACGCGCCTCGGCGGCGAGCTCGTCAAGGACGTGCTGGTCAAGGAATTCAACTACGTCCGCAAGGACCAGCTCCGCGGCTGAGAGGGGCGTCGCCGTCATTGCGAGCGAAGCGAAGCCATCCAGAAGGGCGCGCTCGACGTCCCCTGGATTGTTTCGCTTCGCTCGCAATGACGGTGGCGGCCAAAGCGACGGTACGCGCTTCAACCACCCTCACCCCTGCAGGGTGCTCGCCAGATCCTTGAAGGCGTCCGCGCTGAGCGCCGCGCTCATCTCCTGGTGCAGGGCCTCGTAGATCTTCGGCACCAGCACGATCGCCTTGTCGAGCTCGGCATCGGCGCCGGCCTGGTAGCCGCCCATCAGCCGCAGGTCGCGCGTATCCTCGAAACGGGAGATCAGCGCCTTCATCCGCGAGGCGAGCCCGCGCTGCTCCGGCGTCCAGACATGATGGGCGAGGCGCGAGACCGAGCCGAGCACGTTCACCGCCGGATAGCGGCCCTGATCGGCGATGGCGCGGTCGAGCACGAGATGGCCGTCGAGCGTGCCGCGGATCGAATCCGCGACCGGGTCGTTGTGGTCGTCGCCGTCGATCAGCACGGAGAAGATCCCGGTGATCGTGCCGGTGCCCTCGACGCCGGGGCCGGCCCGCTCGAGCAGCTTCGGCAGCGTGCTGAAGACGCTCGGCGTATAGCCGCGAGCGACCGCGGGCTCGCCGGCCGCCAGCGCGACGTCGCGGGCGGCATGGGCGAGGCGCGTCACGGAATCGAGGATCAGCAGCACGTCCTCGCCCTGGTCGCGATAATACTCGGCGACCGCCATGGCGGTGTTGGGTGCGAGCCGGCGCATCATCGCGCTCTCGTCGCTGGTCGAGACGACGGCCACCGCCTGGGCGCGCATCGGGCCCAGCGTGTCGTCGAGGAATTCGCGCACCTCGCGGCCGCGCTCGCCGACGAGGCCGATGACGATGGTGCTGAAGCCCGGCGCCCGCGCCAGCATCGAGAGCAGGCTCGACTTGCCGACGCCCGAGCCGGCAAAAATGCCGATGCGCTGGCCAGCGCAGAGCGGCGTGAACAGGTCGACGACCTTGACGCCGGTGCGGATCGGCCGCGTCACCCGCGCCCGCTTCATCGCCTCCGGCGGCGGCCCCTCGGCCGGCATCGCGACATCGCCGGCCGGCAGGGGGCCGGCCTCGTCGATCGGCTCCCCGAAGGCGTTGACGACGCGCCCCTTCCAGCCCTGGGAGGGCCGCAGCACCAGCGGCCCGGCGAGGCTGGCGCGGGCGCCGAGACCGACGCCGACCGTGGTCGCGAAGGGCTTGACCAGCACGCCGTCGCGGTCGATCCGGATCGCCTCGCCGAGCTCGGCGCGGCCATGGGTCGAGAGTGCGATGCGCTCACCCAGCCGCACGAAGCGCGAGAGGCCGCCGACGCGCAGCGCCGCCGGCGTGACCTCGCTGACGCTGCCGCTGACCTGGACCAGATCATGCGGCTGCGGCCCGCCCGCGAGGGCCTGTTCGAGACGTGTCAGGGCGTTCATCGGTTCCTGTCCGGCGGCTCGGCTCAGCTCTCGCCGAGCGAGCGGATGGCGCCGTCGACCGCCTTCTCGCCCTTGTCGATCGCATTGGCGGCGCTCTCGAAGGCGCGCGTGACGGCGATCAGCTTGGTCATCTCGCGGATGGGGTTGACGTTCGAGCCCTCGACGAAGCCCTGGCGCACGCCGTTGCGGACGAAGTCGAGGATCGGCGTCGCCGGCCGGTCGGGGATCACGCCGGAATTGTCGTGGCGCTGCAGCTTGGCGGCGGGGTCGATGGAAAAGAGGCCGATCGCGCCGACCTGCTGGTCGCCCTGCCAGATCATGCCGTCGCGCGCGATCACCGGGGGCCCGCCCTCGGGGTCGAGCTGCATCGGCGCGCCGCCGGCATCGAGCACCGGATGGTCCGAGAGCGTGCGCAGCTCGCCCTGCGGCGTCATCTTCATCCGCCCGTCGCGGGTATAGACCGTGCCGGCGGGCGTGTTGATCGCCAGCCAGCCCTCGCCTTCGACGGCGACGTCGAGCGGGTTGCCGGTCTTGTCGAGCCCGCCCTGGAGCCGGCTGATATAGGTCTCCCCCGCCGAGGCGAAGGAGACCGCATCCGGTCCCTTCTTCGACAGGAAGGTGCTGAACTTGACCTCCTCGGCGCGGAAGCCGGCCGTGTTCATGTTGGCGACGTTGCGCGCCAGCGTCTCCATGCGCTTCTCGAGCACGAGCTGGGAGGACAGGCCGACATAGATCGAGGATTGCATGGTCACACGCCTCCGAGGCGCAGATTCTGGATGCTGAACAGGACATCGGTGCTGACGCCCGCCGCGACCGGGGGGCCGACGAGAATGGTCAGGGCGTTGCTGACCGCCGTCTGGCTGGCGCCGATATCGGCGAGCGAGGTGAAGCGCAGCAGGAAGCGCTGGACGCCCTCGGCGTCCTTCAGCTGGTCGAAATCGAGTTTCTTCGAGATCATCTCCGCCTGCTTGTCGATCGGCATCATCGAGGTCGAGGCGGGGATGCCGAGCGCCGTCTGCACGACCTTCAGCAACGCCGGATCGGCCAGCACTTCATAAGCGTTCTTGAGGCCCGACGCCTTGCGCTCGAAATAGAGCGCGAGCCGGACATTCTCGTTCTGGCCGCCCTGCTGCTCCTCGAAGACCTGGCGCACATAGCGCTCGGTCATCGGCTTCTGCGTGCGGTCGAAGCTCGTCGTCGCCGAGCCGTAGCGGGCGAAATTGAAGGTCGTCGCCAGCTCCTTGTAGCGCGGGTCGGTCAGCTTGTTGGCGAAGCTGGAGAACGAGTCGACGCCCTCGGTCAGGACCTTGCGGATCAGCCCCTTGGCGTAGGTCATCTCCTCCAGCCCGAAGGCCTTTATCGCGTAACGATAGATGCGGTCGTTGCCGAGGAAGTCGTCGATCGATTTGATCTTGCCGATATTGGCGAGATAGTAGGCGCTCTCATTGGCCGTCTGCGGCATCGCGGCCGCCCGCTCCAGCGATTTGGGCAGGTTCCGCGCCACGGCCTGGAACGCCATCGTCGTCGTGGTCATCGTCGCAATCCCGGCAGTGATCCGGGCCTGCGCCCGGACCTTCTTGAGACGTCACGCTCCCGCGCAAGGCTTGCGCGGACCTGACCTTTGTCCCGCGACAGTCGTTTCAGCCTCGCGCAAGCCAGCTCCTCTAGCGCTTCACTTGCAGATTGCGAGAAGGAGCGGCGTCTTGAGCGTATTGGTCGGACTGTTGATTGCGATCGGCTCGCTCATCGGCGGGTTTGCCGCGATGGGCGGGCATGTCGCCGTGCTCTGGCAGCCCTGGGAACTGGTGATCATCCTCGGCACCGCCATCGGCACCTATTTCGTCGCCAACCCGATGAAGACGGTCACCGACACCGGCGCGGCGGTGATGGAGGCGATGCGCAACACCACGCCGAGCCAGGCGCATTACTTCGAGGTGCTCGGCGTGCTCTATGCGCTGATGCGCGAGCTGCGCAACAAGGGGCGCGCCGAGATCGAGCAGCACATCGAGACGCCCTATGAATCGGCACTCTTCGCGGCCTATCCCAGCGTCCTCGCCGATGCGCAGCTCACGACGTTCATCTGCGACTATTTCCGCCTGATCATCGTCGGCAAGGCGCAGGCCCATGAGGTCGAGGCGCTGCTGGACGAGGAGATCGGCAGCCAGGTCCAGGACCGGCTGAAGCCCTATTATGCGCTCGGCACCGTCTCCGAGGCCCTGCCGGCGCTCGGCATCGTCGCCGCCGTGCTCGGCGTCATCAAGGCGATGGGCGCGATCGACCAGTCGCCCGCCCTGCTCGGCGGCTTCATCGGCGCGGCCCTGGTCGGCACCTTCGCCGGCATCTTCTTCTCCTACGGCGTGATCGGGCCGATCTCGCTCAAGATCAAGGCGGTGCGCGAAAAGCAGCTGCGCGTCTACATCGTTGTCAAGCAGACCCTGCTCGCCTTCATCAACGGCGCCGCGCCCCAGGTCGCGCTCGAATATGGCCGCAAGGTCATCTCCGCCGCCGAACGGCCCTCCATCGACGAGGTCGAGGACAAGACCATCAGCGGCGCTGGCCAGCGCGCGGCGCCCGCCAATGACCGCGCCCAGAAGGAAGCCGCCTGATGAGCACCGCCGCCCAGGCCATCCGCGAGGACAAGCTCCTCGAATCGACCGGCATCTCGATCGACCGGCTGGCCATGCTGCGCATGGTCTTCGACCGGCTCGCCACCGGCTGCGCCGACGCGGTGCGCCAGATGTCGACCTCGCCAACCTATTTCTCCGTCGCCAACGTCCAGAGCCAGCGCATCGGCGACGCGCTCAACGCCCACGCCCACAACACCATCGCCGGCATCTTCCACTCGCCCGAATGGGATTCGCGCATCCTGATCGGCTTCGACCGGGACTTCGTCTTCACCCTGATCGAGGTGCTCTTCGGCGCCGACGGCAGCGAGCGCCCGTACAAGTACGAGCCCGACTTCCCGGACGACGAGCGGCCCTACACGCCGATCGAGATCCAGGTTGCGCAGGCGCTCTGCGAACTCGCGGCGCAGAACCTCAAAGCCGCCTTCAGCCCGGTCGCCGATGTCAGCTTCATCTTCGAGCAGATCGAGACGCGGATGTATTTCGCCGCCATCGGCAGCCGCAGCAACCTGGCGGTGAAGTCGCAGCTCCTCGTCCAGGGCCTCGACAATTGCGGGCAGATGTTCGTCATCATCCCGCAGACCGCGCTGAACCCGATCCGCCAGAGCCTGACCCGCGTCGTCTCCGGCCACACCACCGTCAAGGACCAGCGCTGGACGCGGCAGATCCAGACCGAGGTCCACAAGACCGAGGTCAGGCTGCAGGCGATCCTCGAGGAGCGCCCGATGACGCTGGGCGAGATCAGCGCCCTCAAGATCGGCCAGGTCATCGAGCTGCAGGCCTCGCCGCGCTCCCCCGTCCGCCTCCAGTGCAACGACGAGACCGTCTTCTGGTGCCAGCTCGGCCAGCGCGACGGGTCCTATGTCCTGCGCGTGCAGGACAGCGCCAACCAGGGACAGGAGTTTTTCGATGATCTTCTATCTCGGTGAAGCCGTCCTCTTCGCGGCCCTGCTGCTGACCAGCCTCCAGGTCCTGCGCATGCGCCGCGAGCTGCAGCGCATGCGCGCCTACCATGCCGAGTTCCAGCAGGTCTTCGGCAAGACCGAGACCGCGCTCTCCGCCATCCAGACAACGATCCGCGAGCTGCATGCCAGCGGCCGCGACGTCGTCGAGGAACTCGGCCAGCGCATCGACACCGGCCGCCGCCTCGCCGGCGAGCTGAAGCGGATCGGCGCCGGTCTCGACGCGCCCCATGCCGCCGGCCGCAAGGCCAACGCCGCCTGACGGCCGTTTCCAATCGCTTCCCGCCGGGAGACCACCATGAAGAAGCCGACCAAACCGATGAAGCTCTCCGATCTCGCCTTGTCCGACGAGCAGCCCGATGTCGCGCTGATGGAGCCGCAGGCCCCGGCCGAGGCGGATGTCGCCGAGGCCCCGCCCCCCGCCGACGACCCGCTAAATCTCGAGGCGGTGATGCGCATCCCCGTCACGATCCAGGTCGTGCTCGGCAGCGCCTCGATGCAGGTCGCCAATCTGATGAAGCTGCGCCGTGGCGCGGTGGTGCCGCTCGACCACCGCGTCGGCGAGCCGGTCGACGTCGTCGTCAACGGCCGCATCGTGGCGCGCGGCGAGGTCGTCATCGTCGAGGACGACAACAGCCGCTTCGGCGTCTCGCTGACCGAGATCGTCGGCGTCCAGGCCAAGTTCGAAGAGTGAGGCCGGGCACAGCATGACGGCGATCGCGAAGGACAACCGGGCCGCAAGCCCCGCCATGCCCGCCCCGGCGGGCAAGACGGCGGCGCTCGGCGGCGCCGGCAAGGCGGCCGTGCTCGTGCTCGCCATGGGCAAGCCGCTGGCCGGACGGATGCTGAAGCATCTCGACACCGCCGAGGTCCGCGCGCTGATGCGGCGCGCCTCCGAGCTCGGCCCGGTCGCCGCCGACGACATCGCCGATCTCGTCGACGAGTTCAGCGACCAGTTCTCGCGCGGCATGAACCTGGTCGGCTCGCCCAGCGAGGTGCAGAAGCTGCTGACCGGCGTGCTGCCGCCCGAGGAGATCACCGAGATCATCGGCGAGACCGCGGAGGCCGCCAACCGCTCGATCTGGGACCGCATCTCGCAGATGCCCGAGAGCGCGCTCGCCGGCTATCTCGCCAAGGAGCACCCGCAGACCGCGGCCTATGTCCTGTCCAAGCTCAAGCCGGCCTGCGCCTCGCGCGTGATGACGCAGTGGCCGGCCGACAAGCGCCACGAGCTGATGCGCCGCATGCTGAACCTGAAGCCGGTGGCCGAGCAGCCGGCGGCCATCGTCGAGAAGGCGCTCTACGAAGGCTTCACGCTGAATCTCTCGCGCAACAAGGGCGCCGACACCCATGCCCGCATGGCCGACATCCTCAACAAGATGGACAGCCAAGACATGGAGGAGGCGCTGGGCAGCCTGCAGCGGATCCGGCCGGAATCGGCAGAGATGCTGAAGGGCCTGCTCTTCACCTTCGACGACATCGTCAAGCTCTCGGCCCGGGCCCGCATGGCGATCTTCGACCAGGTCCCGACCGACCGGCTCGTGCTCGCGCTCAAGGGCACGGAGGCCGCCTTCCGCGACCAGATCCTGTCCTCGCTCGCGGCCCGCGCGCGCCGCATCGTGCAGCAGGACCTCGAGAACGGCGAGCCGGCGCTGCAGCGCGACGTCGTCGACGCCCGCCGCGCCATCACCGACATCGCGCTGGAGATGGCCAGCCGCGGCGAGATCGAACTCAACCCCGACCGCGAGGAGGGCGCCTATTTCCAGTGAACGGCACACGGCCGACGGGGAGGTGACGATACGTGTCCGAACAGGACCAGGAGAGCAAGACCGAGGAGGCCTCCGAAAAGAAGGTGCGCGATGCCGTCGAGCGCGGCAACACGCCCTCCTCCAAGGAAGCCCCGATCTTCGCCGCCATCGCGGCGACGCTGATCGCCGGCGTCTTTCTGATGCGCGACGGCGCGGCCGCCATGGCGCGCCATCTCTCCGACTTCCTGGCCGACCCCGCCGGTTTCGACATCTCGACCAGCGGCAACACGACCGCGCTTCTGCTCCACGCTGCGATGCAGGCCGGCCTCTTCCTGTGGCCCGTCTTCGCGCTCTTCCTCGTCTTCGGCCTGAGTGCGGCCTTCCTGCAGCATCCGCCCCAGCTCGCCCTCGAACGGATCACGCCGCAATGGTCGCGGCTCTCGCCGTCCAAGGGCTTCACGCGGATCTTCGGCAGCCAGGGCCTCGTTGAATTCGGCAAGTCGTTGGCCAAGTTCGCCGCCATCACGGTGACCGTCTGGCTGATCCTCAAATCGGACAAGAACACGGTGGTGACGGCCATGCTGAGGGACCCCAGCGCCCTTCCGGAACTGATCCTGACCATCGCGATCCGCCTGCTCTCGGCGGCTTGCGTGGCGACGATCGTGATCGTCGCGATCGACCTGGTCTGGACGCAGAAATTCTGGCGCCGCTCGCTGCGCATGACGAAGCAGGAGGTCAAGGACGAGCACAAGCAGGCCGAGGGCGACCCGATCCTGAAGTCCCGCCGGCTCTCGCTCGCCCGCGACCGCGCCCGCAACCGCATGATGGCGGCCGTGCCCCGCGCCACCGTCATCATCGCCAACCCGACCCATTACGCCGTGGCGCTGCGCTATGTGCAGGAGGAGGGCGGCGCTCCCCTCGTTCTCGCCAAGGGCACGGACCTGATCGCGCTCAAGATCCGCGAGATCGCCGAGGCCAACGACATCCCCGTGGTCGAGGACCGCGCGCTCGCCCGCTCGCTCCACGCCGCCGTCCAGCTCGACCAGATGATCCCGCCGGAATTCTACAAGGTCGTCGCCGAGCTGCTCTGCCTCGTCTATGCGAAGAAGGTGGCGTGACGGCGCGCAGCGGCCCACCAGCCCCGCGCAAGCTTCGCCCGCTACACCAGACCCATGGCAGGTTGACCCGATGGGTGCGTCCCCGGCGTCAAAGGCATGAAGCCGCCCTGCCATCCCGGTGCAAACCCGGAATGTTCCCACCAATCCCTTCCAGATTGAGGAACATCATCATGACCAGCCTGCTCACCAACACCTCCGCGATGACTGCGCTGCAGACGCTGACGCAGACGAACAAGAACCTCGCCCAGTCGCAGAACCGCATCGCCACCGGCCAGCGCGTCTCGACCGCCTCCGACAACGCCGCCTACTGGTCGATCGCCACGACGATGCGCTCGGACAACAAGGCGCTCGGCGCGGTGCAGGACGCTCTCGGCCTCGGCGCCGCGACCATCGACACGATGTATACCGGCCTGAACGGCACGGTCGAAGTCGTCTCGGAGATCAAGGCCAAGCTCGTCGCGGCCCGCACTCCCGGCGTTGACCGTGACAAGATCCAGAGCGAGATCAAGGAGCTCCAGAGCCAGCTCAAGAACACGGCGGACTCCGCGGTGTTCAACGGCGAGAACTGGATCTCGGTCGACTCGACGGCGTCGAGCTACAACGACACCAAGTCGGTCGTCTCGTCCTTCTCCCGCGCCGGCGGCCAGGTCCAGGTCGACACCGTCACCGTCGATCTGAACGCGATCAAGCTCTACGACGCGAACCTCGACACGGCCTATGCGGCGCAGACCTTCCCGACCGCCACCACCGCGACCCGCGATCCCCTGCTCGACGTCGGCGGCAACATCACTGTCACCGTCGGCGCGGCTCCGGCTCTCAACATCGCGGTGGCCGCCGGCACCTCGCTGAAGGACATCGCGAAGGAGATCAACAAGCTCGGCATCGAGGGCCTGTCGGTCGGCATCAACGCCGCCGGTGACGCCCTGGCGTTCAAGAGCCGCAACGACGCGACCGTCGCGATCGACGCCAGCGTCGCCGGTCTCGGCGCGGCGGTGACGCTGACGGCGCTGGCCACCCCGGTCGACACCAACAAGGGCATCCTGGACAAGACCTACGATGCCTATACCGGCACCGCCTGGGAGACCTTCTCCGTCGCCGACATCGACATCTCCAAGCTGACTGACAACGCCACGGACCTCGCCAAGCTCGAGACCTACATCTCGGCCGTCGACGATGCCCTGGGCACGATCACCGATGCCGCCACCAACCTCGGCGCCATCAAGAACCGCATCGGCCTGCAGCAGGACTTCGTGAAGGCCCTGAAGGACTCGCTCGATCGCGGTATCGGCCAGCTCGTCGATGCGGACATGAACGCCGAATCGACCCGCCTCCAGGCGCTGCAGACGCAGCAGCAGCTCGGCATCCAGGCGCTGTCGATCGCCAATTCCGGCAGCCAGAGCATCCTGTCGCTGTTCCGCGGCTGACGCGAAAGGCACCTCACACGCCAGACTGGGCCGCGCTCTCCCCCGGGAGCGCGGCCTTTTCCGTCGTCGCCCGGCAGGACGCCGCCTGAACCCGCGCAATGCTCGCGCAAGGCTCGCCGAGCAGAGTGGCGTCATCACCTGCCACGCATGAAGGAACGACGATGCCGGGCCGGCAATACGCGGAAGAGATCTGGCTCAACCTCCAGCAACTGGGGCCGAAGCGACTGGCCGCTCTGGCCGCGATCGGCCTCTTCGTCTTCGCCGCGATCGGCATCAGCGCCTATCAACTGAGCCGGCCCGAGATGACCGTGCTCTACAGCGGCCTGCAGCGCGAGGACGTCAACCGCATCGGCGCGGCGCTGCAGGAATCCGCCGTTGTCTTCGACGTCAATTCCGAGGGCACGCAGATCCTGGTCAAGCCGTCCCAGGCGGCCCAGGCCCGCATGCTGCTGGCCGAAAAGGGCCTCCCGCGCAGCACCAGCGGCGGCTACGAGCTCTTCGACAAGCTCGGCTCGCTCGGCCTGACCTCCTTCATGCAGGAGGTCACCCGCGTGCGCGCCATGGAGGGCGAGCTCGCCCGCACCATCCAGCTCATGCGCGGCGTCAAGGCGGCGAGCGTGCATCTCGTGCTCGCCGACAAGGGCTCGTTCCGGCGCGACCAGCAGCCGGCCTCCGCCAGCGTCGTCGTGCGGACCGAGACCTCGGGCGCCGGCCATGTCGCGCAGGCGATCCGCCATCTCGTCGCCTCCGCCGTGCCGGGGCTCTCGGCCGAGAAGGTGACCGTCCTCAACACCGACGGCACGCTGCTCGCGACCGGAGGCGAGCCCGGCCAGATGGCCTCCTCCAAGCTCGCAGGCCTGCAGCAGAGCGTCAGCCGCGAGATCCAGGACAATGTTCGCAAGGCGCTGACGCCCTATCTAGGCCTCGAGAATTTCGAGATCAGCGTCGCCACCGAGCTGAACACCGACCGCAAGGAAACCAGCGAGACGGTCTTCAACCCCGATTCCAAGGTGGAGCGCTCGGTGCGGGTCGTGCGCGAGAACGACACCTCCCAGAACGCCGCCACCCAGGAGCCGACCACGGTCGAGCAGAACGTGCCGGAGCGCGCCGTGCGCGCCGATGGCGGCCAGCGCTCCAGCGAGGAGAAGCAGCGCCGCGAGGAGCTGACCAATTACGAGATCTCCTCCAAGCGCATCCAGACCGTCAGCGACGGCTACTCGGTCGCCAAGATGTCGATCGCCGTGCTGATCAACCGGCCGCGCCTCGTCGAATCGCTCGGCGCCTCACCCAGCCCCGACGCGATCGAGGCCAGGCTGGAGGATGTCCGCCAGGTCGTGGCCTCCGCCGCCGGCGTCAACAACCAGCGCGGCGACGCGGTCAAGGTGCTGGCGGTCGACTTCCTGCAGGGCAGCCGTACGCTGGAGCCGACGCCGCCCGTCGGCGTCGCCGAGGCGCTGCTGCGCCAGTCGGGCACGCTGATCAACGCGGTCACCATCCTCGGCCTCGCCGCCCTGATCATCTGGTTCGGCCTGCGGCCCTCGATCAACGCCATCCTGAAGCGCCCCGAGCCCGCCGCCATCGCGGCTGTCGCCGAGGACGCCAATGTCTCGGCGGTCGATCCCCAGCTCGCGCTCGCCGGCGGCGAGATCGGCCTCAACCTGATCGGCGACCTCACCAACGCCTCGCAGCGCTCGCCGCTGCGCAAGCTGGAGCAGCTGATCGACTTCAACGAGGCCCAGGCCGCCGCGATCCTGAAGCGGTGGATCCATGAGGGAGAGCGCGCGTGAAGCACCGGTCCGCCGCCGACTTCATCCCGAGCTTCGAGATCGACGAAAGCGAGCTCGCCCTGCTGCCGGAGGCCGGCACCGCCGCGCCCGAGCCCGAGATCGAGCTGCCCGCCTTCCTGCCACGCACCCCGCGCGAACCGCCACCCGATCTCGACGCCATCTTCGAGAACGGCCGCCAGGCCGGTCTCGCCGAGGCTCGCGCCGAAGCGGAGGCCGCCGCCGCCCGCCAGGCGCAGGCAGCCGAAGCCGCGCTCGAACAGGCAAGGCTCGCCTGGGCCGAGGCCGTCGCCACGCCGCTGGCCGCCGAGCTTCCCCGGGCACTCGAAGCACTGGGCGAGAGCCTTGCCGAGACGACCGGGCGGCTGCTGCGGCCCTTCCTCGAGCGTGAACTCAGCGATGCCGCCAGCCGCGCGCTGATCGACCAGATCCGCCCGCTGCTCAGCGGCGGAGACGGTGCCGTGATCCGCGTCAGCGGCCCGGCCGACCTGCTGGCGACGCTGCGCGGCGTCTTTCCTGCCGGGACGCCCGTCGAATTCACCGAGACCGAAGCGGTCGATGTGTCGATCGTCCTCGGCGAGACCGTGATCGAAACCCGCATCGCGGCCTGGGTCGCGCGGCTCCGCGGCCAGGGCCCGGATCGCCGCCGCCGGCCCGCCGCCTGAACCCGCACGTCCGCATCGGAGGCCGCGCCATGGACACCGACCGCCAGGATTTCATCATCCTCCGCCGCAGCGCCGGCCGCCCGACGGATCAGATCAAGACCGGCGTCTGGAAGATCGCCCATGCCGACTTCATGACGGCGATGATGGCGCTCTTCCTCGTGCTCTGGCTGGTCAACTCGACCAATCGCGAGACGCGCCAGACGGTCGCCCAGTATTTCAACCCGATCCGGCTCTCCGATACGACCTCGGACCGCAAGGGCGTGCGCAACCCGCAGGACGCCGAGCCCGGCGAGGTCGACAGCACCAGCCGCCATGACGGCGACCAGGTCGGCGCCGCCAAGACCGGCTCCGACCGGCGGCCGAGCGCGACGCTGAAGGATCCACGCCAGGGCAAGGCCGCCTTCGAGGATCCCTATGCCGTCCTCGCCGAGGTCGCCGCCGCCAAGCCCGAACCCGGCTCCGACCGGGCCTCGACCCTGACGCTCGGCACCACCGGCAAGCCGGGAATGAATGGCGGCGAGGCGATGCGCGACCCCTTCGATCCGAATTTCTGGCGCCAGACGCCGCAGACCGACAAGCCCGAGCGCCAGCAGGCCTTCGCCGGCGACACCGCCCCGGCGCCAGCGGCCGCGGGCGAGCCCGCCCCGAAGCCGCAGTCCTCGGGCGAAGCCACGACAACTGTCGCCGCGAACCCGCCCGTCCTCGACCCACCTTCGGCGGTGGCGGTGGCGGTGGCGACCCCGGCTGTGTCTCCCGCGATGTCGCCGCGGCCGGGGCTTTCGGCCGCCGCCACGACCACCGCCGCGGCGTCGCGCGCCGACGAGGCGATGGCCTCGGCCATTGCCTCGGCCATCGCCAGGGGCGGGCCCCAGCGGGCCGACCAGCCGCAGGTCGATGTCAAGAAGACCGACGAGGGCGTGCTGATCAGCCTGACCGACAACGCCAATTTCGGCATGTTCGGCATCGGCTCGGCCGAGCCGCATCCGCAGACGGTGGCCGCGATGCAGCGCGTCGCCGCCGTGCTGAAGGAGCGCGAGGGCGCCATCGTCATCCGCGGCCACACCGACGCCCGCCCGTTCCGCGACGGCCGCAGCGACAACTGGCGGCTCTCGACCTCCCGCGCCCACACCGCCCAGGACCTGCTGGTCCAGGGCGGCATCAGCCAGTCCCGGATCGAGCATATCGAGGGCCATGCCAGCCGCCGGCCGCGCGCCAGTGACCCCAACGCCGCCGAGAACCGCCGCATCGAGATCCTGATCCGGGAGAAGCGCGCATGAGGCGCCTGTTCCTGCTGGCCGTCGCGCTCGCGCTGGCGACACCGGCCCTGGCGGCGCAGGAGTCCGCGCCGGCGCCAGCCCCGCCCTATCAGCTCGTGCGCACGCTGCAGTCGCTACAGAATGAGGCAGCCGCCGGCAACCGGGCCGCCCACGCCGCCCAGACCAAGCTGCTGCGCGAGTTGGAGCAGGCGATGGCGGCGCAGCCTGCCCCCGTCTGGGACGATCCCCGCAACACCCGCGCCGCCGTGCAATATGTGCTCAGCGGCGGCCAGCCCGGCCCCCTGGCGGACCTGGTCAAGCGCGGCGAGCCGGCCGGACTGCCCAAGGGCCTGGCCGAGGGCGCGCTCGCCTATGTCATGGGCGATGGCGGCCGGGCGAAGACGCTGCTGCTGCCGCTCGACCCCGCCGGCCTGCATGAATCGCTGGCCGGCCATCTCGCCCTCGTCCAGGCCACGCTGATCCTGCGCGACGACCAGAAGCGGGCGCTGCAGCTGCTCGACCAGGCGCGGCTGGCCTCGCCCGGCTCGCTGGTCGAGGAGGGCGCGCTGCGCCGCGCCGTGTTCATCGCCGCCGAGATCAACGACCTCGACCGGCTGGAAAAGGCGACCGCCCAGTATATGCGGCGCTTCGACCGCTCGGTCTATGCCGAGCATTTCCGCCAGAGCTTCGCCACCGGGCTGGTGCGCTTCGACATCGGCCGCGACCCGACCAAGTTCCCCAGGCTGGTGGCGACGTTGCGCGCCTTCGACCGCGAGCAGCAGCGCGCCGTGCTCTTGATCATCGCCCGCGACGCACTGGTGCGCGGGCGCTTCGAGCAGGCCCGCCTCGCCGCGGAGGAGGTGGCGCGGATCCCCGGCGCCGACCAGGCCACCGTGACGCGCGCCTCGCTCTACCGGGCCGCCTCCCGCATCGGGATCGACGGCGCCGGAGGAGCGATCGACACCCTGCGGAAGATCGACGCCGCCCGCCTGCCCCCGGAGGAAAAGGACATCCTCCGCACCGCCCTGCGTGTCGCCGCCGAGATCGTCGATGCGCCCGCCAGCGGCGCGCAGACGCCAGCGCCAGGGGCCACGGCAGAACCCGCCGATCTCGATCCGCGGATGAAGCGCCTGCTGTCGGGGGCCGAGCGCAGCCTCGCCGAGGCGCAGAAGCTGCTCGCCGACCCCGTCTTCACCCCCGTCCGCTCCGGAGAAGCCCGGCCATGAGCCAGGTCGAGACACCCGTCCTGCCATCCCCCCGCGGCGCCGAGGCCGCGAAGAACCCCAAGACACGCCTGACGGCCGGCGGGCGCGAGGAGCGCGGCCAGGCCTTCCGCTCCCTGCTGCAGACGCTCGACAAGGGCGCCGGCAAGGCCGTTGCCGAGAAGCCCACGGAGCCGGGCCGCGCTGAAACCGGCGACAAGGCCGAGGCCTTCCCCGCCGAGCGCCTCGCCGATCTGCTGGCCATGCCCCCGGCCGAGCCCTCTGCCCCCGCTGACGGCGCGGCGGATGCAGCCCGACTCCTCCTTGGCGCGGGCCAGACCCCCGTCCCGGAGACGCGGCCCGAGCCACGCCGCGAAGCCGGCCCGCGCCGGGACGGCTTCGCCGCGCTGAACGGCGTCCTCGCCCGGGCCGCTACCGGCGCTGCCGATGCCCTGGAACCGGCCCCGCGGCCCGCGGCTGCCGAGGCCGGCGTCGCGCTGCCGACGGAGGGGGTCGCGCTGCCCGATCTGCCGGACGCGACGGGCTTGCTCGATCCGAAGCCGGCCGCCGCCGAGGCCACAGCGAAGGACGCAAGCCCGGACAAGCCCTTCACCATCGCCGTGATCCGGCAGGAGACGCATCTGCCGCCGGTCATGCGCCTCTCGCCGCTGCAGCAGGTCGCCGAGCCGATCCGGCAGGCGGCCTCCGAGCTTTCGGCGTCGCGCGCGCAGGACGTTCCCGATCTCGGGACGGCGAAGCCCGGCGGCATCGCCGAGCCGACGAAGATCCTGCACATCCAGCTCAGCCCGGTCGAACTCGGCAGCATCATCGTCAAGCTGCGCATCTCGCAGGGCGGCATGGAGGTCCGGCTGGAGGCCAGCCGCGCCGAGACCGCGCAATTGCTCGCCAATGACCGCGAGGCGCTGCGCGAGATCGTCAAGGCGAGTGGCCATGCGCTCGATCAGGTCTCGGTCGAGACCGTCCATGTCGAATCGGCCGGCGCCGATCCGCGGCCGGGGCAGGACGCGCCCCGCGACGGCGGGCGCGAGGACGGAGCGGGCCGCGACGGCCGCGGCTTCGACCCCTCGCGCCAGCAGGACAGGCAGAACGACCGGCAAAATGACCGGCCATCACCGCAACGACAGGACGCCCGCAACGAGGCCCTCATCAGCACGGAGGACACCCATGATCGCCGCGAAAGCCATCGCCCTGGCCGCGACCCTCTTCGCTATCTCTAGCCTGTTCACGCCGGCCGCCGCCCAGACGGTCTGCGAGGAGCATATGATCCGCGTCTCGAAGGCCTATGACATCCCCGTCGGCGTGCTCTATTCGGTCGGCCTGACCGAAAGCGGCCGGCGCAACTCGCTGCAGCCCTATGCGCTCAACATCCATGGCCGCGCCTTCTTCGGCGCGAGCAAGGAGGAGGCGCTGGCCGAATTCCAGGCCTCGCGGGCCCGCGGCAAGAAGCTGATCGACATCGGCTGCATGCAGATCAACCATCATTACCATCGCGACCAGTTCCCCAGCCTCGACGCGATGTTCGACCCGGCGCTGAACGTCGAATACTCGGCCAAGTTCCTGAAGCGGCTGAAGGCCCGCCATACGAGCTGGACCATGGCGGTGGCGCGCTATCACGCCGGGCCGCACAACAACCCGGCCCAGCATCGCTATGTCTGCACCGTCATCCGCAACATGGTCGCCACCGGCTTCGGCCAGTGGACCGATAATGCGCGCTCCTTCTGCGGCGCGAAATACGCCCGCTCCTGAAACGCCCGCTCAGCGCAGGAAACGCCGGAAGCGCCGCAGCGACACGGCAAACAACGCAGCGCCGATGCCGATGAGGGCGAGCAGCTGCGGCCAGACCACATCGAGCCCCGCCCCGCGGAACAGCACCGCCTGGGCGAGGATGACGAAATGGGTGTTGGGCGCGGCCAGCATGATCGTCTGGACGATCTCGGGCATGCTCTCGCGCGGGGTCATGCCACCCGAGAGCATCTGCAGCGGCAAGAGCACCATCATCAGCAACAGGCCGAACTGCGGCATCGAGCCGGCGATGCTGGCGAGGAAGATGCCGAGCGAGGTGGTGGCGAAGAGCAGCAGCGCCGCGCCCAGCAGGAAGAGCGGGATGCTGCCCTCGATCGGCACGCCCAGCATCCCCTGGACCACGACGATCAGCGACAGCGCCGAGGCGGCGAGCACGACCAGCCCCATCGACCAGACCTTGCTCGTCATGATCTCGAAGGGCGTCACCGGCATCGCCAGCAGGTGTTCGATCGTGCCGTGCTCGCGCTCGCGGATCAGCGCCGCGCCGGTCAGCACGATGGACAGCATGGTGATGCTCAAAACCACGTTCATCACCGCGCCGAACCAGCCCTTGTTGAGCTCCGGATTGAAGCGCAGGCGCTGGACGAGCTCGACCGGCGAGGCCGCCGTCCCGCGGGCCCGCTGACTGAACTCGGTGATCTCCGCCCCGACGATGCTCTGGATGTAGACATTGCCGCTGAAGGCCTGGGTCATCCTCGTCGCATCGACATTGAGCTGGATCGCCGGCTTGCGGCCCGCGAGCAGATCGCGCTGGAAATTGGGGGGAATGTCGAGCGCGAAGGTGTCGAGCCCGGCATCCATGCGCCGGTCCATCTCGGTGGCGGTGATCACCCGCGGTGGCGTGAAATAGGGCGGATAGAACGCCGTGACGATCCGCGATGAGAGCGGCGAGCGGTCTTCGTCGACGATCGCGATGGCGGCGCGGTTGAGCGTCTCCGGCACCGCCTTGGTCTGGCTGTAGATCGCCAGCGTGAAGCTGTAGACGATCAGCACCAGCAGGGTCGTGTCGCGCAGCAGACCGCGGATTTCCTTGATCCCGAGATGCAGGATGTTCGCCGGCCGCATCGCTCACCGCGCCTGTTTCTTGAGGAGGAACGTGGCCAGCCCGAGCAGCACCGGCACGGCGATCAGCAGGGGAACGAAGCTGCCCCCGAGATCGCCGAAGCCCAGCCCCTTGGAGAAAGTGCCGCGCGAGATCGTCATGAAATGCGCGGTCGGATAGATCCGTCCGACCAGCGCGCCCACCCCCTGCAGCGAGGAGACCGGGTCGGTCATGCCGGAAAACTGCGTCGCCGGCAGCAGGGTCAGGATCGTCGTGCCGAAGATCGCCGCGATCTGGCTGGTCATGAAGCTGGAGATCAGCAGCCCCATCGCCGTGGCCGCCACCACATAGACGAAGGCAGCCGTGGCGAAGGCGAGGAGATCGCCCGTGAAGGGCACGCGGAAGACGAAGACGGCGAAGAGGCTGAGCAGCAGCGCATTGGCGAGCGCGAGCCCGACATAGGGCAGCTGCTTGCCGAGCAGAAACTCGAAGCGCGTCACCGGTGTGACATAGAGGTTGATGATCGAGCCCAGCTCCTTCTCCCGGACCACGCTGAGCGCCGCCAGCATAGCCGGAATCATCATCAGCAGCAGCGGGATCACCGCCGGCACCATCGCGATCAGGCTCTCGATATTGGGGTTGTAGCGATAGCGCGTCTCGATGCGGAACGAGGCGCTGGCCGCATCCTCGCCCAGCAGCAGGCGCATCTTCTGCGTCAGCCAGGCGCTGTGCAGGCCCTGGACATAGCCCTGCACGGTCTCGGCCCGCTGCGGCATCGCCCCGTCGATCCAGGCCGCGACCGCGACGGGACGTCCGCGCGCGAGATCTCGCCCGAAGCCGGGCGGAATCTCGATGGCGAGCGCCAGTTCGCCGCGGCGCATCCGCCGGTCGAGATCGGCATATTCGGTGATCGGCGCGGTCCCGACGAAGTAGCGCGATCCGGCCATGCCCAGCGCGTAATCGCCGCTGGCGAGCGTCCGGTCGTGATCGAGCACCGCGAAGGACAGCTTCTCGACGTCGAAATTGATGCCGTAGCCGATGACGAACATCAAAAGCAGGCTGCCGACCAGCGCCAGCGTGGCGCGGATCGGGTCGCGCCGCAGCTCCAGCGCCTCGCGCCTTGTATAGCTGAGCATCCGGCGCGGATCGAACAGCCGGCGCTCCGCCGGCGCGGCGACCACGGGCAGGGCGTCGGTCTGCGGAGGCGCGGGCGAGGGTTGCGGCGGCGCCCCGGCCTCCCCGATCGCCTCCTCCAGATAGCCGATGAAGGCGTCCTCCAGCGTGGCGCTGCCGCGCTGCGCCACGATCGCCGCCGGCGTGTCGCTGACCAGCACCCGGCCGGCATGCATCAGCGAGATGCGGTCGCAGCGCTGCGCCTCGTTCATGAAATGGGTCGAGATGAAGATGGTGACGCCGTCGCGCCGCGAGAGATCGGCCAGGATCTGCCAGAGCCCGTCGCGGGCGATCGGATCGACGCCCGAGGTCGGCTCGTCGAGGATCAGGATTTCCGGCGCATGGATCAGCGCGACCGCCAGCGACAGACGCTGGCGCAGGCCGAGCGGCAGCGCCTCCGGCAGCGAGTCCATCACGGAAGCGAGGTCGAACCGCTGCGCCATCTCGGCCACGCGGGCCGGAATACTCTCCGGCGGCAGCCGGAACAGGCGGGCGTGCAGGTCGAGATTCTGCGCCACCGTCAGCTCGGAATAGAGCGAGAAGGCCTGCGACATGTAGCCGACGCGCTGGCGCACGCGCATGTCGCTTGGGTCGACCTCCGCACCGAACAGGCGGGCCCGCCCCTCGCTCGCGGCCAGCAGCCCGGTCAGCATCTTCATCGTCGTCGACTTGCCGCAGCCATTCGAGCCGAGGAAGCCGAAGATCTCGCCGCGCGGGATCCGGAAGCTGACCCGGTCGACCGCGACGAAATCGTCGAACCGCATCGTCAGATCCTCGGCCTCGATCGCGATCTCGGCCTGCCCGGCCGCGTCGCGCGGCGGGATCGTCACGGCCCGGTGCAGCCGGCGCTTCTCCTCCGGCAGCAGTGCGATGAAGGCCTCGTCGAGCGAGTCCGACCGCGTCTGCGCGAGAAGCGCGGCCGGCGCGCCCATGGCGAGGACACGTCCGGCATCCATCGCCACCAGCCAGTCGAAACGCGCCGCCTCTTCCATATAGGCCGTGGCGACGATGACGCTCATGCCGGGCCGGCCGGCGCGGATCGCGTCGATCAGCTCCCAGAACTGGCGCCGCGACAAAGGATCGACGCCCGTGGTCGGCTCGTCGAGGATCAGCAGATCGGGATCGTGGATCAGCGCGCAGCACAGGCCGAGCTTCTGCTTCATCCCGCCGGAGAGCTTGCCCGCCGGCCGGTCGGCGAAGGGCGCGAGACCCGTGCTCGCCAGCAGCTCGGCGATGCGCCGTTCGCGCTCGGCCCGGCCCTGCCCGAACAATCGCCCGAAAAACTCGACGTTCTCGAACACCGAGAGCGTCGGATAGAGGTTTTTGCCGAGCCCCTGCGGCATATAGGCGATGCGCGGGCAGGCCGCGCGCCGATGCGCCGGATCCGCCATGTCGCCGCCGAGCACCGTGACCGAACCGGTCTGGATCGCGCGCGCACCGGCCACCAAAGACAACAAGCTGGATTTGCCGACGCCGTCGGGACCGATCAGCCCGACCATGCAGCCCGATGGAAGATCGACGGTGACGCTCTCGAGCGCCCTGGTCTGGCCGTAGCTCAGGCCGACGCCGGCGAGGCTGACGACCGGCGCCCCGGCCGCAGCCGGAAGCGCGCTCATTGAACCAGGCCGGTCTGGAGGCGCTGCGGCCAGGCCGCTTGCGGATCGAGCTGGACATAGGCCACGCCCGGCAGCCCGGTCTTCACCTGCTGGATATGCTTGCGCAGCAGCTCGGGCGGAATCCGCGCCTTGATGCGGAACATCAGCTTCTCGCGCTCCTGCGTCGTCTCGACGGTCTTCGGCGTGAACTGGGCGACATCGGCGACGAAGGAGATCGAGGCCGGGATGACGAGCCTCGGCGCCGCGTCGAGCACGATGCGCGCCGGGGCGCCGATCGCGACGCGGCCCGCCTGCCCGGTCGGCAGGAAGAAGGTCATGAACACGTCCTGCAGATCGACGAGATTGAGCACGCGCCCGCCTGCCGCCACCACCTCGCCCGGCTGGGCGACGCGGTACTGGACGCGCCCGTCGCGCGGGGCCTTCAGCGCGCTGTCGTCGATATCGGCATCGAAGCGCCGCACGGTCGCCTTAGCGGCGGCGACCGCCGCCTGCGCCCCCACGACCTGCGACACGGCCGAGCTGATCGCGGCCTCGCTGGCGGCGAGCTGCGCCTTGGCGGCGCCGACGGCCGCGGTGGCGCCCTGGGCCCGGGCCCGGTCGTCGTCGAGCACCTGGTCGGAGACATTGCCGCGCTCGGAGAGCTGTTCCGACCGGCCGAGCTTGCGGCGCGCCGCGTCGAGCTCGGCCTCGCGCTGGGCGATGACGGCGGTCGCCGCAGTTTTCTCGGCCTGCCGCTGCATGACCAGGCTCTTCGCCGTATCGACCGCGATCACCGCCCGCTCATACTGCGCCTGCTCCTCGGCGCGCTGGGCCTCGAGGGTTTCGGTATCCATCCGCGCCACGACCTGGCCGGCCGTGACGAAATCGCCCTCATTGGCCAGCATCTCCTTGATCCGGCCGGAGACGCGCGCCGCGACGTCGATCTCCACCGCCTCGATGCGGCCATTGCCGCTGGCGAGACCATCCGGCAGGTCGCCTGCGCGCAGACGCTGCCAGGCGAGATAGCCGAGACCGGCGACGAGGAGGGCGGCGACCGGCAGCAGCCAGCCGGTTTTCGGGAGCTTCATCGGATCGGCCTTCCGCGGACGGGACGACGGGCAAACCGCATCCGGGATGCGGCAGCACCACGGAGGGTCGTGAGGGTGGCTTGCGCGGGACGGCTTCGCCCGTCTCGTCCCCGCGGCTGCAGGGTCCAACGGGCGCGGCCCGTCGGCATTGATCGAGGTCAACACATGCGGCTGGCGGCGCGGCTAGCGTGGCGATGGCCTGCGATGACCGATGTGGCGGGGCAGCCGATCCTCCGATCGGTCCCGCTGCCCGCCATGATCAAGGCTCAGGATCCCCGATGACTGTCCATGATGCGCTCGTGCCCTCGCCATCCGGGACCGAGGCCGATGCGCTCGGCCTCGAGGCCTTCGCCACCATCGACCGGATGCGTGAGGCGCTCAGCGCCCAGTTCAGCGGCGGCCTTTCCCCGGCGGCGCTGGCGCTCGCCTTTCTCGACTGGTCGGCCCATCTCGCGGCGGCGCCGGGCAAGCGCTCGGAACTCGTCTGGAAGGCTGCCCGCAAGGCGACGAAGCTGGCCGGCCATCTCGCCGCCTCCGGCCTCGGGGCTGGAGACGCCGCCTGCATCGAGCCGCTACCCGGAGACGAGCGCTTCACCGGAGAAGCCTGGCGACACTGGCCGTACAATCTGTGGGCACAGTCCTTCCTGCTGACGCAGCAATGGTGGCACAACGCCACCCGCGAGGTGCCGGGCGTGACCCCGCATCACGAGGAGGTGGTCGCCTTCGTCGCGCGGCAGCTGCTCGACATGATGTCGCCGGCCAACACGCCCTTCACCAATCCGGAGGTGGTGGCGCGGACGCTGGAGACGGGCGGCGCCAATCTGCTGGCCGGCTTCCGCAACGGGCTGGAGGACGCGGCACGCCGGGCCTCGGGCCAGGGGCCGTTCGGCACGGAGGCGTTCGTCGTCGGGCGCGATGTCGCGGCGACGCCAGGCAAGGTCGTCTTCCGCAACCATCTGATCGAGCTGATCCAGTATGCGCCCGCGACGGAGACGGTGCAGGCCGAACCGGTGCTGATCGTGCCGGCCTGGATCATGAAGTACTACATCCTCGATCTCTCGCCGCGGAACTCGCTGATCCGCCACCTCGTCGCGCAGGGGCACAGCGTCTTCTGCATCTCCTGGCGCAACCCGACCGCAGCCGACCGCGATCTCGGCCTCGACGACTACCGCCGCCTGGGTGTGATGGCCGCGCTCGACGCGATCGCCGCAATCCTGCCCGGCCGGACGGTCCATGCCGCGGGGTACTGCCTGGGCGGCACGCTCCTGACCATCGCCGCCGCCGCCATGGCGCGGGCCGGCGATCGGCGCCTGGCCTCCCTGACCCTGCTGGCCGCGCAGACGGACTTCACCGAGCCCGGCGAACTCGCCCTCTTCATCGACCACAGCCAGGTCCGCCTGCTCGAAAGCATGATGTGGAACCGCGGCTATCTCGCCTCCGACCAGATGGCCGGCGCCTTCCAGATGCTGCGCTCCAACGACCTCGTCTGGTCGCGGCTCGTCCACGACTATCTCATGGGCGAACGCACGCCGATGAACGACCTGATGGCCTGGAACGCCGACGCCACCCGCATGCCCTACCGGATGCATGCCGAATATCTGCGCCGGCTCTATCTCGACAACGACCTCGCGACCGGCCGCCTGCTCGTCGACGGCCACCCCGTCGCCCTGCAGAACCTGCGCCTGCCGCTCTTCGCCGTCGGCACCGAGCGCGACCATGTCGCGCCCTGGCGCTCGGTCTACAAGATCCACGCCCTCGCCGACACCGACGTCACCTTCGTCCTGACCAGCGGCGGCCACAATGCCGGCATCGTCAGCGAGCCCGGCCACCCGCACCGGCACTATCGCATCGCGACGCGCCGTCACGATGATGTCCGGATCAGCCCCGATGAATGGCTCGAACAGGCGAGGTCCTGCGAGGGCTCTTGGTGGGAGAGCTGGGCCGCCTGGCTCGACGGGCATTCGTCCGGCCGCATCGCGCCGCCTGCGATGGGTGCCGCAGAGGCGGGCCTCGCGCCCGTCGCGGACGCGCCCGGAACCTATGTGCTGCAACGTTGAGGACGACATGGACCAGATCATCCTCAGAAACCGCACCTTCGACGAACTGGCCGTCGGCGACAGCGCCTCGCTCCAGCGCAGCGTCGGACGCGACGACATCGACCTCTTTGCCGCCGTCTCGGGCGACCTCAACCCGGCGCATCTCGATGCCGGCTTCGCCGCGGGCGAACGCTTCGGCCATATCGTCGCCCATGGGCTGTGGACCGGGGGCCTGATCTCGGCCCTGCTCGGCACCCGCCTGCCCGGCCCGGGCACCATCTATCTCGGTCAGGACCTGCAGTTCCGCCATCCGGTGGCGCCGGGCGACACCATCACCGCCACCGTCCGGGTCCGCGAGAAGCGCGCCGACAAGCGCATCGTCGTCCTCGATACCACCTGCACCAACCAGGACGGGGCACAGGTGCTGGCCGGCACCGCCACCGTGATCGCGCCGCAGGCCAGCGTCGCCTGGCCGAGCCCGCATCTGCCCGAGGTCGCGCTGCGTCGGCACGACCGCTATGACGCCTTCGTGCGCGACGCCCGTGCCCTGCCCTCGCTGCGCGTCGCGGTGATCCATCCCTGCTCGCCGGAGGCGATCATCGCCGCCGTCGAGATCCGCGACGAGGGCCTGCTGGCGCCGATCCTGGTCGGGCCGGAGGCGAAGATCCGGGCCGCCGCCCAGGCCGCCCGCGTCTCGCTCGACGGCATGCCGATCGAGGCCGTCGAGCACAGCCATGCCGCCGCCGCGCGCGGTGTCGAACTCGCCATGGCCGGCAAAGTCTCGATCCTGATGAAGGGCAGCCTGCACACCGACGAACTGCTCGGCGCGGTCGTCGCGGCCGGTTCCGGCCTGCGCACCGAGCGCCGCATCAGCCATGTCTATGCGATGAGCGTGCCGGCCTATCCCAAGCCGCTGATCGTCACGGACGCCGCGATCAACATCCTGCCGACGCTCGAACAGAAGCGCGACATCTGCCAGAACGCCATCGACCTGCTGCACACGCTCGGCATCGCGGAGCCGCTGGTGGCGGTCCTCGCCGCGGTCGAGACCGTGAATGCGCGGATGCCCGCGACGCTCGACGCCGCGGCGCTGACGGTGATGGCCGCCCGCGGCCAGATCACCGGCGCCCGCGTCGACGGGCCGCTCGCCTTCGACAATGCGATCAGCCCCGAGGCCGCCCGCACCAAGGGCATCGTCTCACCCGTCGCCGGCCAGGCCGACATCCTGCTGGTGCCCGATCTCGAGGCCGGCAACATGCTGGCCAAGCAGCTGATCTATTTCGCCGGCGCCGATGCGGCCGGCCTCGTGCTCGGCGCGCGCGTGCCGATCGTCCTGACCAGCCGCTCGGATTCGCTCAAGACCCGCATCGCCTCGGCTGCGCTCGCCAAGCTCGTCGCCTCGCGGCGCGGGCCGGGCATCCCCGCCAAGGGAGCCGGCGCGTGAGCGAGGGCGAGAGCGGCCGCCTCCTGCTGACCTTCAATGCCGGCTCCTCCACGGTGAAGCTCGGCCTGTTCACGCTCGGGCCGCAGGGCCCGCGGCGCATCGGCAAGGGCATGATCGACTTCCGCCGCGCGCCGCTGCGCTTCGAGCTGACGGAGGGACCCGACCGTTTCGACATCGCCCTGGAATCCGGGCCAGGAGAGGAACTGGACGACGTGCTGAGCGAAGCGCTGCGCCGGCTCTCCTGGCATGTCGATCTCGACGCCGTCGCGGGCATCGGCCACCGCATCGTCCATGGTGGCGACGGTTTCGCCGGTCCCGTCCGCATCGACGAAGCGGTCGTGACCGCGCTCGAAGCCCTGACGCCGCTGGCGCCGCTGCATCAGCCGCAGGGCCTGCGGCTGGTCCGGGCGGTCGCGCGCCTGCGGCCCGGCCTGCCGCAGACCGCCTCCTTCGACACCGCCTTCCACCGCAGCCAGGCCGACCTCGTCCGCCGTTTCGCGATTCCCCGTGCGCTGCACGACCAGGGCATCAAGCGCTACGGCTTCCACGGCCTGTCCTACGCCTTCATCGCCGCCGAACTCGCCCGCCGGCGCCCCGATCTCGAGGGAGCGAAGGTCGTCGCCGCCCATCTCGGCAGCGGCGCCAGCCTCTGCGCGCTCGAAGGCGGCCTCAGCCGCGACACCAGCATGGGCTTCTCGGCGCTGGACGGCATCCCGATGGCGACACGCTGCGGAGCGATCGACGCGGGCGTGCTGCTGCATCTGCTCGGGCCGAGGGGCCAGAGCGTCGCTGAGGTCGAGGACCTGCTCTATCGCCGCTCCGGCCTGCTCGGGGTCTCAGGGATCAGCGCCGACAGCCGCGAACTGCTCGACAGCGAGGCTCCGGAAGCCGCGGAAGCGCTCGATCTCTTCACCTTCCGCATCGCCGGCGAGGTCGCGCGGCTGGCGACGACGCTCGGCGGGCTCGATGCGCTGGTCTTCACAGCCGGCATCGGCGAGCACCAACCCCGCATCCGCGCGGCGATAGCGAACCGCCTCGCCTGGCTGGGGCTCACGCTGGATGAGAACGCCAACGCGGCCAATGTCGGGACAATCTCCGCCCCCGGTAGCCGCGTCGAAGCCTTCGTCATCGCCACCGACGAGGAGCAGGTCATCGCCGACGAGGCCTGCTCGCTTCTCGGCGCCGCCTGAACCGGCTCAGGCGAGCCGCTCCAGCGCGGCGCGCAGCAGCGACACCATCTCCTCGATTTGAGAGGGCTCGCAGATCAGCGGCGGCGACAGCGCGATGACGTCTCCGGTGACGCGGATCAGCAGCCCCTTCTCGAAGCAGTCGACGAAGGCCTCGTAGGCGCGTGCGCCGACGGCGCCGGGCCGCGAGGCCAGTTCGATGCCCGCGACGAGGCCGATGGTTCGGATGTCGATGACATGCGGCACGCCGCGCAGCGAATGCAGCGCCTCCTCCCAGAGCGGGGCGAGCGACGTCACCCGCGTCAGCAGCCCCTCTCCGGCATAGATGTCGAGAGTGGCGAGGCCCGCCGCGCAGGCCACCGGATGGCCGGAATAGGTGTAGCCGTGGAACAGCTCGATCGTCGCCTCCGGCCCGCTCATCAGCGCGTCATGGACCTTGCGCGCGGCGAAGACGGCGCCCATCGGGATCGTGCCGTTAGTGATGCCCTTCGCCGTCGTCATCAGGTCCGGCATCACGCCGAAATACTCGCTCGCGAAAGGCGTCCCGAGCCGGCCGAAGCCGGTGATGACCTCGTCGAAGATCAGCAGGATGCCGTGCCGCGTCGCGATCTCGCGCAGCCGCTCGAGATAGCCCTTGGGCGGGATGAGCACGCCGGTCGAGCCCGCCATCGGCTCGACGATCACCGCTGCGATCGTCTCCGCCCCGTGCAGCGCGACCAGCCGCTCGAGATCGTCGGCGAGTTCGGCGCCATGGTCGGGCTGGCCCTTGCTGAAGGCGTTGCGCTCCGGATCATGCGTATGACGCAGATGGTCGGCGCCCGGCAGCAGCGGGAAGACGCGGCGGTTGTTGACCAGCCCGCCCACCGTGATGCCGCCGAAGCCGACGCCGTGATAGCCGCGCTCGCGACCGATCAGCCGCGTCCGCGTGCCCTGGCCGATGGCGCGCTGATAGGCGATGGCGATCTTGAGCGCGGTGTCGACCGATTCCGAGCCCGAGCCGGTGAAGAAGATCCGATCGAGCTTGCCAGCGCCCTCACCCGGCGCGATCGCCGCCAGCCGCTCGGCGAAATCGAAGGCGATCGGGTGGCCCATCTGGAAGGAGGGAGCGTAGTCCAGCGTCGCGAGCTGGCGCTCGACGGCTTCCGTGATCTGCTGGCGGCCATGGCCGGCATTGACACACCAGAGCCCGGCCGTGCCGTCGATGACCTTGCGCCCGTCCTCGGTGGCGTAGTGCATCCCCTGCGCCGAGGCGAGCAGCCGCGGCGCCGCCTTGAACTGCCGGTTGGCGGTGAAGGGCATCCAGTAGCTGTCGAGCGAACGGGCGTTCTGCAGGGCCTGCGGGGGGGTTGCGATGGTCATGGGTGATCTCCTCTTTCGGCAGGGAGCACCGTTCGATCGACGCGAACAAGTCTGTTTCGGCCTGCTGGCAAGCGCTTGTTTTTGTTGAAACGACGATCAGAATGGTGCGGATATCGACCAAGGAGACCAAGGTCCCGTGAGCGACACCGACATCGGCGCGCGGCTGCGCTATCTGCGCACCCGCCAGGGGCTCTCGCAGCGGGCGCTGGCCAGGCGCGCCGGCGTGACCCACTCCACCGTCTCGCTGATCGAATCCAACGGCGTGAACCCCTCCGTCGGAGCGCTGAAGCGCATCCTCGACGGCATCCCGATCGGCCTCTCCGAATTCTTCGCCCTGGAGCCGGAGCGCCCGCGCCAGGCTTTCTACCGCGCCGACGAGCTGGTCGAGATCGGCAAGGGCGGCATCTCCTACCGCCAGATCGGCGAAAACCTCTTCGGCCGCGCCCTGCAGATCCTGAAGGAGCGCTACGAGCCCGGCACCGACACCGGGCGCGTGCCGCTCTCGCATGATGGCGAGGAGGGCGGCATCGTGCTGTCCGGCCGGCTGGAGGTCAGCGTCGACGACGAGCGCCGCATCCTCGGCCCCGGCGACGCCTATTACTTCGAGAGCCGCCGGCCCCACCGCTTCCGCTGCGTCGGGCCTCTCCCCTGCGAAGTCGTCAGCGCCTGCACGCCGCCCTCCTTCTGATCGCCCGCGCTTGACCGGCAGCCGTCCTGCGCCCACCTTGACCTCCAGAGACTAGAGCTTTGGAGGGAGAGATGCCGAGCGCGGCCACCGCAGAGCACGTAATGCCGATCGGGGCGCTGGCCGAGCGCACCGGCGTCAAGGTCGAGACCATCCGCTATTACGAGCAGGTCGGCCTGCTGCCGCCGCCGGAGCGCTCGGAGGGCAACCAGCGGCGCTATGGCCGGCGCCATGTCGAGCGGCTCGCCTTCATCAAGCATGCGCGCGACCTCGGCTTCGCCGTCGAGGCGATCCGCGCTTTGCTCAGGCTCTCCGACAATCCGGCGATGGCCTGCGACGAGGCTCATGCCATCGCGGTTGCCCATCGCGACGACGTGCGCCGCAAGATCGCGCGGCTGCGCTCGCTGGAAGCCGAGCTGGAGCGCATCGCGGCGACCTGCTCGGGTGGCGTCGCCGCCTGCGACTGCGCCATCATCGAGGCGCTGGCCGATCACGGACGCTGCAGCCACGCCGCGCATTGACGCTGCGGCTCTCGCCCTCACCGGGCAAGAGCTCCCAACGTCGCCTGTGGAGAAGCGCAATCCCGGGCTGCAACAACCCGCGCGGGCATTGCGGCCAAAGCCCGTCGAACGCTAGCCTCGCCTCAATTCTGTCGGGAGCCACTATGTCCAGCGACTTCGCCACGCCGCCCGGCCTGAGGCATCGCCAGATCGCGGTCCGTGACACGACGCTGCATGTCGCCGAGGTCGGTTCCGGGCCGCCGGTGCTGCTGCTGCATGGCTGGCCGGAGTTCTGGGCGACCTGGCTGCCCCTGATGAACCGGCTCCATGGCGGTTTCCGGCTGATCGCGCCGGATCTGCGCGGATTCGGCGACAGCGCCAAGGCGACGGGGCCGCGCAGCGATGTTGGCGCCAACAGCCATGCCGACGATATGGCGTCGCTGGTCGGCGCACTCGGCCTGGAATCGGTCGGCGTGGTCGGCCACGATGTTGGCGCCTATGCGGCCCAGGCGATGGCGCGGCGCCACCCCCAGCTGGTCGAGCGGCTGCTCTTCTTCAACTGCCCGACCCAGAGCATTGCCGGGCGCTGGGTCCATGACGGTCATGTCAACGAGGTCTGGTACCAATCCTTCCAGCAACTGCCGCTGGCGGAGGCCCTGGTCGGTCTCAGCCGCCAGTCCTGCGCGCTCTACTTCTCCCACTTCCTGACGCATTGGTGCCATCGCAAGGATGCCTTCGATCCGGCCCTCGAACTCTGGATCGACAACTTCATGAAGCCCGGCAATCTGCGCGGCGGGTTCGACTGGTATCGCAGCCAGAACGCCGCCCGGCTGGCGGCGATCGATGGCCATCCCACGCCTTCGGTGCGCATTCACCAGCCGACGCGGGTGCATTGGGGCCGCCATGATCCTGTGCTGAAGTCGGAATGGGCCGCCTATGTGCCCGAACATTTCGATGATGCGGAGATCACCTTCTGCGAGAGCGCCGGTCATTTCGTCCATGTCGAGGCGCCCGACGAGGCGGCAGAGATCTTTGCCGATGTCTTCGGCTGAGCGCCGCCTGCTCTTCAGACCCTCGTTTCCGGACGAACCATGCCTAGATAGGCTCTGCGGCGGATGACGGGCGTCCGGTGCGCGACCATCGGAGGACAGGCGATGCCGAGACAGCGATCCCGACCCGGAAGGCGCAACGCGGCCCGACTTGCAGGCTGCGAGAACAAACCCCGATTCCCACCGCGTCAGCGATTCGGGCCCGCTTCGTTCGGGACTCGTTCCGCCTCCTAGTTCCTGCTGGCACCATGCCGCAGCGGCCCGCTTGAGGGACGCCCGGCCCGGCACTCACCACGATCGGCGTCGGCCTTGCTCCCTCCACGCTCCCTGCCGCCTTCGGCCCGCTCCAACGGCGTCACCGCCGTCCTCGGGCCGACCAATACCGGCAAGACCCATCTCGCCATCGAGCGGATGGTCGCCCATCCGACGGGCATGATCGGCCTGCCGCTGCGCCTGCTGGCCCGCGAAGTCTATCAGCGCGTCGTCGAGAAGGCCGGTGTCGAGGCGGTGGCGCTCGTCACAGGCGAGGAGAAGATCAAGCCTGCGCGCCCGCGCTTCTGGGTCTGCACCGTCGAGGCGATGCCGCGCGATCTCGCGGTCGATTTCGTCGCCATCGACGAGATTCAGCTCGCCGCCGATCTCGACCGCGGCCATGTCTTCACCGACCGGCTGCTCAACCGCCGCGGCCGCGCCGAGACCATGCTGATCGGCGCCGGGACGATGAAGCCGGTGATCGAGCAGCTCATCCCCGGCGTCAACGTGGTGACGCGTCCGCGGCTCTCGCAGCTGATGTTCGCCGGCGACCGCAAGATCACAAGGCTGCCGCCGCGCTCGGCCATCGTCGCCTTCTCGGTCGAGGAGGTCTATGCCATCGCCGAGCTGATCCGCCGGCAGAAGGGCGGCGCGGCGGTGGTGCTCGGCGCGCTCAGCCCGCGCACCCGCAACGCCCAGGTCGAAATCTACCAGTCCGGCGACGTCGACTATCTCGTCGCCACCGACGCGATCGGTATGGGGCTGAACCTCGATGTCGACCACATCGCCTTCGCGGCCGACAAGAAATATGACGGCCACCACTTTCGGAAGCTGCACCCCGCCGAGTTCGGCCAGATCGCCGGCCGGGCCGGGCGCCATCTGCGGGAAGGCACCTTCGGCACCTCGGGTCGCTGCCCGGCTTTCGAGGCCGATCTCGTCGAGGCGATCGAGAATCATCGCTTCGAGCCGGTGCGGCAGCTCCAATGGCGCAACACGGATCTCGATTTCCGCTCGGTCGCCCAGCTCCTCGACAGTCTGAACCTTCAGCCGGGCGAGGCCGGCCTGACCCGCGCGCTGATCGCCGAGGACATGAACACGCTGGAGATCCTGGCGCGCGATCCCGACATCAAGGCGCTGGCGCAAGGCAGGCCGGCGGTCGAGAGGCTCTGGGAGGTCTGCGGCCTGCCCGATTATCGCAAGATCGCGCCGCAGCAGCATGCCGACCTCGCGACCACCCTCTATCTGCGCCTGATGCGCCATGGCCGGCTCGATATCGACTGGTATCGCACCCAGCTGGCGGCTCTCGACCGCACCGATGGCGAGATCGACACGCTCTCTGCACGCATCGCCCAGGTCCGCACCTGGACCTTCGTCGCCAACCGCCCCGACTGGTTGCCCGATCCTGAGCATTGGCAGGGGGTGGCGCGTCTTGTAGAGGACAAGCTCTCGGACGCTCTGCACGAGCGTCTGGCCAGCCGATTTGTCGACCGGCGCACCAGCGTGCTGCTGCGCCGTTTGCGGGAGAATGCGATGTTGGAGGCTGAGGTCACCACGACGGGCGACGTGCTCGTCGAGGGCCAGCACGTCGGAATGCTGCAGGGCTTCCGCTTTACGGCGGACCCGAAGGCCGGCGGGCCGGAGGCGAAGGCCTTGAACCTGGCCGCCCTGAAGGCGCTGGCGAGCGAGATCGAGGCGCGCGCCGCCCGCGTCGTCCTCGCCGCGGACGACGCCTTCGTGCTCTCGCATGACGGGCTGCTGCGCTGGGTCGGCGAGCCGGTCGCCCGTCTCATCGCCGGCGAGAAGGCGATCGAGCCGCGGCTGCGCCTGCTCGTCGAGGAACATCTCACGGGTCCGGCCCGCGAGCAGGTCGAGGCGCGGCTGCAGCTCTGGCTGAAGAACCACATCACCCGCCTGCTCGGCGCGCTGCCGCTGCTGGAGGAGGCCGCGACCCTCACCGGCATCGCCCGCGGCATCGCCTATCAGGCGGCCGAGGCGCTCGGCGTGCTCGAGCGCGCCAAGGTCGGCGAGGAGATGAAGGCGCTCGACCAGGAGGGGCGCGCCGCGCTGCGCCAGCTCGGCATCCGCTTCGGCGCCTTCCACCTTTATCTCCCGGCCCTGCTCAAGCCTGCGCCCCGCGCGCTGGCCGCCCAGCTCTGGGCGCTCAAGCATGGCGGGCCCGAGCTTTCGGGATTGGATGACATCGCCCATCTCGCCGCCTCGGGCCGGACCTCCTTCCCGGTCGACAAGGCGGTGCCGAAGGGGCTCTACCGCGCCGCCGGCTACCGCGTCTGCGGCGAGCGGGCCGTGCGCGTCGACATCCTGGAGCGCCTGGCGGACCTGATCCGCCCCGCCATCGCCTACCGCCCCGGCGTCACGCAGGGCACCCCGCCGGCGGGCTCGGCCGATCAGGACGGCTTCGTCGTCACCGGCGCGATGACCTCGCTCGTCGGCTGCGCGGGCGAGGATTTCGCCTCGATCCTGCGCTCGCTCGGCTATGTCTCGGTCAAGCGGCCGGGTCCCGCCATCACCGTGCCGCTCGCCGCGGCCCCCGTGAAGCCCGCGGCTGCCGAGACCCTGGCCGAAGCGCCCGTCGAAGCCGGTGAGGCTGTCGCCTCCGGCGGGACGGTCGGGGCGCAGGCCCCGGCGGCAGCCACCGACCTGGACCAGGCGGCGGCGGACGTCGTCGCCTCGGACGCACCGGCTGCCGAGACGCCCGACGCCCCGATCCTGACGGCGCAGGAGCTGGAGCCGGCCCCCGAGCCCGTGCCGGCCGATCTGCTCTCGGCCCTGCCCGCGACG
>FWWL01001091.1_pt1 | contig 67587 bp, 77 predicted proteins | sample 2228331 | NCBI WGS metagenome assembly FWWL01 (sample SAMEA103939775, study PRJEB20133) | metagenome
TATCCCATCCCTCCTTCATTCCATGGGTTAATATTGATCGATTTTCCATATCATCACAGTTCCATCTTCAAATCCGGCTATCAAATACTCAGCACTAACATAAAGTGCGCTTACGAAATAATCACCCTTGTTAAGTGTGGTAATGAATTCTACTATATAAAGTTGATAGAGATCAATATAACCATAGTCAGTTCCAGTTATTACTTATTTATCATCAGGAGTTATCTTTATTTTTCTTATGCTATTATGACCAATATTAACGATTTTTCTAAAAGTTCGACCTTCTTCACTTTTAAAGGAAATTACATTGCCATCAATATCTCCGGCTACGATGAATTTCCCATCTTTACTTACAACTATAACCCATACATTGTTTGGGCATTCAAAAGTTTTTATTAAGCGTCCACTTTCAAAATCCCAAACTTTTACAGCTTCATCACCGCTTGCGGATACAATGTACTTGTCATCTAATGTTATATCAACACCTTCAACAACATAGTAATGATCTCACTTATAACTTTCACAAGATCTTCAGCCCAAAAAACCCACTTACACACAATATAATCATACCCACCTGATACTAAATATCTGTCATCACTGCTCAGTGCTAAAGTCAAAACTCCATTATCATGGTAATTAAACGTAGTTATTAATTCAACTTCATTAAAATCTAGTACGTAGACATTCCCATTGGAATATCCAGCAACTATGTATTTATAATCGTGAGTTAAAGCTATCTCCCATATTTGGTTCTCAAAAAATATTTCTTTTACTAATTCTGCATTCCCTAAATTCTTATTGCTCCATCAAAACAGCCAGTGACTACGTATTTGTTGTCTGAAACTATCCAAATGCCACCGACTCGGTCATCGTTGTGCATGTATATTTTTAAGAAGCGTTATTTCAAAAGACAATCCTACTGATGATATAAATAGAAGTACCACCGAAATTAAACACACCCTTAGCTTCATGATTTAGCACCACCCTCTATGTTATGATAATAAATTATATCTCGACAAAATAGAATTTCGTCACTATTTATCTGCAGTAACTAAAAATTAACATAATATATATACAAACGAAAAAGTGTTTGAATATTACTATACATAGTAAATTATGGTAAACTTGTTTAAAGGGATGGAGATATTTATGAAAACCGCAAGTACGGTTCAAAACTCGTTTCTGAAATAGGTTGCTTGGCGGTTGGGAAGCGAATAAGATTGGAACGGTTGAAATGAGCAAGAGGCAATAGAATTAGTTAGAACCACTGTGAAGTTAGGTTGTAATTTCCTCGATACCGCACCAAATTACGGAATGGCAAAAAGTGATTTAATTTTAGGTCAAGCGTTGAAAGGATATGACAGGCAAAGCCTTGTAATAAACACAAAGGTTGGACACATTCCTGGTGAGATAGATGGTTTTACGCCTGATGTGATACGAAGAACGGTTGAAAACAGTCTGAAAAAACTACTGACTGATTATTTAGATTCGGTTATATTGCACAATCCTCCAAATGTACGGCAATTCTTTGGATTATTCAAAGGAAGTAGACTTGCTCATTGAAAGAACAGTTAGTGAAGTTGTTGAAATCTTTTTTAACATATTCTTCCAAGATGCTAGAGAATAGTTCGAAAGAATCAGGGAAAAAGGTTTAGCGGTCGTTGTGAAAGTTCCACTCGATTCAGGGAGGTTGAGTGGAAAAATACGATAAGAATAGTTCTTTTGATCGAATAAGAAGCAGATGGGGTAAGGAAGTTATCGCGAGAAGGGCTGATTTAGTTGAAAAAGTTAAGAGAATAAAAAGTCCTAGTGGTAGTTTGATTCAAGAAGCGTTAGGATTTATTCTCTCTTATGAGCACTATTACTGTTGGTAGTAAAAACATTGAACAGCTGATTGAGAATTTCTCAGCGAGTGGATACACACTTTCTCATGAAAAAGTCAAGAAATGCGAAGAACTTTACGAAAAGTATATCGCTTCTAATCCATTGCCTTGGTAACTTCTAAAAAAACTCCTCCAGCTTACAGGAGGAGTGTTTATCATTGTTTATCACATAGTTTCTCGAGTAGTTTTTCAGAGATTCTTAAAACGTTTTTCTCTTTATCTATTTCGTCTTTATTAATACCTTCTAGAAGTTTCTTAATCTTGTTAAAGATAATTGTTTCAATATGTTTTTTAGTTCGCCTTATTTTTCTTTCTTTCTTGTCAACGTTTAGATAATGTTTTTCTATCGCTGCAGCTAAGTCAGTAATACCATTTCCACTTGATGCAACTGTCATTACTATATCTTTCTTTTGCCCAGAAAGTTCTAAAATGAGTTGTAAATTCGCTTTGAGCAGTTCTGCTCCTTCCATATCTGCTTTATTAACAACGTACACGTCTCCAATTTCCATTATTCCAGCCTTTAGAAGTTGTATATCATCACCAGCTCCGGGAGAGAGAACTAAAACAACCGTATCAGCAACGTAAGCTATATCAATTTCGCTCTGTCCAGCTCCGACGGTTTCTATTATTATGTAATCAAAACCGTATACCTGATAAAGCATAATTACGTTGAAGATAGCTTCGTTTAATCCACCAACACTCCCATGGCTTCCCATACTTCGGATGAAAACACATTCGTCCAAAAAATGCGTTCTCATCCTAACACGGTCTCCTAAAATAGCACCACCAGTGAAAGGGCTTGATGGATCTACCGCTATTACTCCTACGGTATAATTCTTTTTTCTAAGTTCGGTTATGTATTTATCTACAAGAGTGCTTTTCCCAGCACCAGGACTTCCTGTAAAACCAATTATTTTACTCTTTGATTCGATATTATCAAAAAGTTCTGGATAGTTGAGCAAAACGTTTATGTCTTTCTCAACTAACGTTATGAGCTTTGCTAAAGCTCGCTGATCTTTTTCTTTTAATCTTTCAAGCAGTTCTTTTACTTCCATAATTTATCAGTCCGAATTAGACGTGTTGAGTAGATGCAACTTTTTTTACCTCTTCTACAATTTCATTCAGAGGTGTTCCAGGACCAAAGACTGCTTTCACACCCATCTGTTTCAAGATTTCCGCATCGTCAGGTGGTATAATTCCACCAACGAATACTGGAACATTACAATAGTTTTCTTTCATTACCTCAAAAAGCCTTTTGCATATACTTAAATGAGCACCTGACAAAATTGAAAGACCTATCACGTCGACGTCTTCTTGAATGGCCGCTTTGACAATAGCTTCAGGAGTTTGTCTCAATCCTGTGTAAATAACCTCCATTCCAGCATCTCTCAAAGCTCGTGCAACAACTTTTGCTCCTCTATCATGACCGTCAAGCCCTGGCTTTGCTATGAGAACTCTTATTCTTTTCTCTTCCATATTGGTTTCCCCCTTAGACTTCCATCAAAACTTGACCAACTTCGACGTTGTCCCCATCTTTTACGTAGACTTTTTTAATTGTTCCGTCAACACCAGCTAATATATCATTTTCCATTTTCATAGCTTCTAATATTGCAACTTTTGTAGTTTTCGTAACTTGTTGACCTTCTACGACTAAGACTTTTAATATTAGCCCTGACATTGGTGCAACGATCTTATGCCCACCAGAGGATACTGGAGCAGGTTTGGGTTCCGGTTTTGGAGCTTCAACTTTCTGAGTTTGTTTAGGTTGTTCGACAGCAGAAGCTACAGTTTGTTGAACAACAGGTTGAATTTTTTCTGTTTGCTGCACAACTGTTGGTTGAACTGTTCCAATCTCTTCAACCTCAACCAAATACTCTTTTCCGTTCACTTTGACGTTGAATTTTCTCACCATCTATTACCACCTCTCCAAGTAGAAGTTCTCCATTCTTCCCAGCCTCGTTCACCTTTAACACGTCTCTCAATAGTTAAACCTTTTTGTGCAGGTTTAACTGAAAGGACCTTCACATTTTCTCCAAGCATTGAGTAAATAGCTCCAAAGATAGCAGCAACTTCCTCTTCTTCCGTAGTTTCAGTAGAAAATTGCTGTGGCTCTTGCTTTTTTATCTCGGGAATGTGAGTGGGTTCTTCAACTGAAACTTTTGGAAGCTTTATAGCTTTCTTTTGCGCGTTTTTAGAGATAACTGCCATTAGTACAAATATTACATATAGAATTCCAAAAATTAAGAAAACAGTTGAAACTCCGACAATTGTGACTATTAGCTCTTTCATATAATCACTTCTTTCTTGTAATTATAGTGGTATATTTCCATGCTTTTTCTTTGGCCTTGGTTCAACTTTTGTTCTCGAATAATCAAGCGCTTTTATTAACCATTCTCTTGTTTCTTGTGGAGCTATAACATCATCGATGTAACCTCTCGATGCTGCAACGTATGGATTTGCAAACGTCTGTCTGTATTCTTCGATTTTCTTCATTCTCATTTCTTCAGGATTTTCAGCGCTGTCAATCTCTTTCTTGAAGATTATGTTTGCAGCACCATCTGGACCCATAACAGCTATTTCAGCACTGGGCCAAGCGGCAACGAAATCTGCTCCAAGGTGTTTACTACCCATAGCTATGTAAGCTCCACCGTATGCTTTCCTCAAAATTATCGTTATCTTTGGAACAGTTGCTTCACTGTAAGCATAAAGCAATTTAGCGCCGTGTCTTATTATTCCACCGTGTTCTTGCTTAACACCTGGTAAGTATCCCGGTGTATCAACGAACGTTACTATCGGTATGTTAAATGCATCCAAGAACCTGATGAATCTTGCAGCCTTGTCAGATGAATCAATATCTAGAACTCCAGCCAAATAACTGGGTTGATTCGCTACTATACCTACGCTTTCACCGTTGATTCTTGCAAATCCAACCACTATACTTCTTGAAAAATGTTCGTGAACTTCGAAAAATTCTCCATTATCAACAAGACGTTTAATTACTTCTCTGACATCGAAGCCTTTCTTAGAATCAACAGGGACTATATCTTTCAAATCTGAAAAATCTGGAACAGAAAATTCTTCTACTCTTTCAGGGAATTCCATATTGTTTTGTGGAATGTAAGATAGAAGCTTTTTAATTTTCTCTATTGCATCTCTATCATCACTTGCTAAAAAGTGAGCATTTCCACTCTTCGAGTTGTGGACGTATGCACCGCCGAGGTCTTCTTTGGATATATCTTCACCTGTAACCGCTTTGATAACGTTTGGACCAGTTATGAACATCTGAGAGGTTTGATCTACCATCACGACAAAGTCAGTAATAGCTGGTGAATAGACTGCACCACCTGCACATGGACCAGAGATAAGTGTAATCTGTGGTATAACACCTGATGCTATCGTGTTTCTGAAGAATATTTCTCCGTATCCGAAAAGTGAATCAACACCTTCTTGAATTCTTGCACCACCAGAATCGTTGATACCAACAAGTGGAATTCCCATCTTTAGAGCGATATCCATTATCTTGATAATCTTTTTTGCATGCATTTCTCCAAGGGAACCGCCCATAACCGTGAAATCTTGAGAGAATGCAGCAACCGTACGACCGTTGACCTTTCCAATCCCAGTTACAACACCGTCAGCTGGAAGGTTCATTTTATCTAACCCGAAATTCGAGTTTCTGTGTTTGACAAACATATCGATTTCTTCGAAAGTTCCTTCGTCAAAGAGCAGTTCCAATCTTTCACGTGCAGTAAGTTTTCCTTCAGCGTGTTGTTTTTCGATCTTTTCTTTACCGCCACCTTGGATTACCTTTTCTCTCATTTCGTTAAGTTGATTTATTAACTCGTCCATCTATATCACCTCGCGTAAGGTTATTTGATTCAATACATTAATGGTGTTCACCTTCAACAAGTTCTGTTAAGACCCCACCTGTTGTTTTCGGATGCAAGAACAAAACTCTCGTTCCACCTGCCCCTGGTTTTGGCTCTTCTGAAAGTGGTTGTAATCCATGTTCCTTTGCAAGTTTTGCGGATTCGTCTATACCATGGACGTTGTATGCCAAATGATGTATGCCTTCACCTTTCTTTTCTAAAAATCCAGAGATTTCAGAATTTTCATTCATTGGTTCGAGCAGTTCAATCCTTGTATCTCCGACTTTTAAGAAACATACTCTGATGCCTCTTTCAGGGATTTCTTCAATTCCCGTAACTTCAAGACCTAAGAAGTCTTTATATAGTTTCAAACGTTCGTCAATACTTCTTACAACCACTCCTATGTGGTCAAGTCTGTTGACATGCATCTTCAATTCCTCCCCTCTTGGTTACACAAAGATTTATAACCAACCTGCAATTTTTGCAGTTCGTTTTATAAATTCAGCCAAGGAGTTTTTACCCAATTCGGTTGAAATATAAACATCCTTAAATTCAGCGGGAGTAAATTTCAAAAGTTTAGTTTCACCTTTTGCATAGCAACTTTCACTGTAGATCTCATCACCAATTAGAGCTTCTAAACCCACAGCAATTGGGGATGCTATTGTTTCTTCATAATCGAAAAACTTGATCGTTATCCCACCAGATTTTAAAATATAAACATATTCGGCTGTTTCACCTTTTTCAAATATTTTTTCACCATCTTGTAAATCAACTGATTCCATCCTTCATCGCTCCTAATAATTTTGCAATTTTTTCGTATTTTATCCAAATTATATTTCCTTCATCCTTGTATATAGAAGCCAACATCTTAGTTGCTTCAAGACAATGATCAACGTGGTCAGGATATAGAACCAATAGTTTTTTTAGAAAATGTTTTGCCATATACCGATCGTTCAGGATCATATAAACTTGGGTTGCAGTTTCGATAAGAATATCAGGTGCATGAACTGAATTTGGAAATTTTTCGATGAATTTTTTTGTTAGATTCGCTCTTGTTAGTACTTTTGTATCATCCAAATTTTCTATAATTTCAATCGCGGAAGTCTCATCATCTGGTAGTTCACCAGTTGAAAGAGTAAGAAGTTTTTCAACATCTTCAAGATACTGGTCCAAACTAACTTCTTCAATTTCTATCTCGAAATCAGAAAGTTCTATATTTTCAAGGCTCACACTTGTTTTTTCAAAATCCTTCCTAATTTCAACAAACTTTTTTAGAATATTGACATATTCACTTTCAATACTCACAGCTTCAAGTTCAGTGTCTTCGATTGCAACTACATCTTCTTTTAATGGAATTTGAAGAAAATATTCAACAGCAGCGATGTAGTCACCTTTAGATAAGTTGACAGGTATTCCTTTTCGAATTTCTCTGACAACTCCTTCATCAATTTTGTAAAGTTCCTTAGGTTTTTCACCTTTTCCAAGAATGATCCCAATAAGTTTCATAAGTTTCACCTTTTAATTTTCAGTTTAGGTTTCTTTTTACCGCCTTCAGAGTCTTTACTTTCTTCAACTAATTTGAAATCTTCATGTACCGCTGTGACTTTTGCTAATTCTTTCTTAGACTCTTCTTCAACCTTTTCACTAACTCTTCTCAAATTGAGAAGGTATGAAAGTGATGTTTCATATATCCTATCTAATATTTCGTTAAAGAGGATATACGTCTCTTTTTTGAATTCGAGGACAGGATCTTTTTGACCATAGCTTCTTACTCTTACAGATTCACGAATATGCTCAACTTCGTCTATGTACTGTCTCCAGTTTTCATCAATAACTCTCAACGTAAGGAACTTTGCTATTTTTTCGAAATCTTCCCCAAATTCTTCTTTTTTTAATTCGTATGCTTTCTTAAGTTGTTTTGGGATGTCTTCAATAACTTCTTCTTTTGTTCCTATTGGTTGACAAACTTCAAAGTATTCTTTAACTGGTAGCATCGATTCCTTTAGACCTTCTATATTGAATTCCTTGTCTTGGTAATACATTTCAACACGTGATTTCACGTAATTGTTTATCGCTTCTTCAACAAAAGAATCCGCACCTTGTGCTAATATGTAGTCTCTGTAGCCGTATATCGCCTTTCTTTGGACATCTAAAACAGTATCGAATTCAAGAAGGTATTTTCTTATTGAGAAGTTTATACCTTCAATTTTCTTTTGTACCTGTTCGATAAGTTTAGTCAAAAGCGGGTGATAAATAGGTTCACCAGGTTCGACTTTTACCATTTCCATTACTTTGGAAATCTTTTCTCCACCGAAGATTCTAAGAAGGTCATCTTCAGTTGACAAGAAGAAGATCGATTCACCAGGATCTCCTTGTCGGCCAGCACGACCTCTCAGCTGATTATCGATACGTCTGCTTTCATGCCTTTCTGTACCTATGATTAAAAGCCCACCAAGTTCTTTAACGCCAGGTCCCAACTTTATATCGGTACCTCTACCAGCCATGTTTGTAGCTATTGTAACAGCGCCTTTTTGACCTGCTTTTGCAACAATTTCCGCTTCCTTTTCATGGTATTTTGCGTTCAAGACTTGATGAGGGATCTTTTCTTTTTTGAGCATAGCGCTGAGTCTTTCACTCTTTTCAATTGAAGTCGTACCTATCAAAACAGGTTGACCTTTTTCGTATCTTTTCTTTACTTCTTTGACTATTGCATCGTATTTTTCATCTAAAGTTCTGTAGATTAGATCATCCCTGTCTATTCTTATCATAGGTTTGTGAGTTGGAATTACAACAACTTCAAGATTGTAGATTTGTTTAAACTCCTGTTCTTCTGTTTTTGCCGTACCTGTCATACCGGCAAGTTTTTCGTACATTCTGAAGAAGTTTTGATACGTTATCGTTGCGTAAGTCATACTCTCTTCTTTTATTGGTACCCCTTCTTTTGCTTCTATAGCTTGGTGGAGTCCGCCACTGTAACGTCTTCCAGGAAGAACTCTTCCTGTGAATTCATCAACTATGAGAACTTGACCATTGTGAACGATGTAGTCTACATCTTTTTTGAAAAGATGTAAAGCCTTAAGTGCGTTCAATATGTAGAAAATCGTGTTAACATTGTCAGCATCGTACAGATTTTCAACACCTAAAATCTTTTCTATTCGTTCGATTCCTTCGTCAGTTAGTATTACGGTTCTGTGTTCTTCGTCAACTTTAAAATCTTTATCCCTTTCAAGTCTTTTAGCAAGCTGAGCAAAGTATTTGTAAACTTGTGCATTTCCTTTTGAAGGTCCACTGATTATGAGTGGTGTTCTCGCTTCGTCGATTAATATACTGTCAACTTCGTCTACAATAGCGTAGAAAAATTCTCTTTGAACCTTGTCTTCCAAATCGATAACAAGGTTATCTCTTAGGTAATCAAATCCAAACTCGGAGTTCGTACCGTACACAATATCACAGCTATACGCTTCTTTTTTAGTTATTTCTTTTAGTTCAACACTAAAAGCTTCAACGGCTTCTTGATTTTTTTCATCGTCTGACAAAAATTCACCGGTAAAACTTTCGGGCCAAACCGAATAACTCTTTTCTAAACCAATTTGAGCTTTCTCTTCATCTTTCCAGACAACTTTGTAAGACTTTCCATTAGTGTTGATAACTCCTACACTCAAGCCGAGTGAAAGATATATTGGTCCCATCCAAGTAGCGTCACGTCTTGCAAGGTAATCATTTACGGTTACTAAATGAACCTGTTTACCTGTAAGTGCGTTTAAAACTATTGGAAGTGTAGCAACGAGCGTTTTCCCTTCACCTGTTTTCATTTCGGCAATTTTTCCTTCGTGAAGGACTACACCACCTATGATTTGGACATCAAAATGCCTCATTCCAATTGTTCTTTTTGCTATTTCTCTTACAACAGCAAAAACCTCTGGTAGATTTTCGTTTAGCGCATCTTCATCGCTCAATTTGCCTTTCTTTTCTAATATCTTTTCTCTCAGTTTTTCTGAAGGAAGTTTTTCAATATTTTGACCTAAAGTGTTGATGTTATCAACGATTCTCGATATTCTTTTTATTTCTCTTTCGTTTTTGTCAAATAACTTTCCAAAGATTCCAGCCAAATGAATTCCTCCTTAATTAGAAATCTACTCCTTCAAGGAGTATGTTGTTAAGTTCGCTAAGAATTTCGTCAGGTGTTATCAATTCACCACCAACTCTGTTAAGAGACCTTACTTTTGTCTCTTTACCTACAAATTTTATCACTTCACCAACGTATTGTCCTAGATTCATTTCGGCAACTAACACATTTTGAGCTTTCGGAAGATACTTTCTAAAAGCGTTAACAGGAATAGGCCAAATTGTTATTGGTCTCAAAATCCCAACCTTTATACCGTCTTTTCTTGCAATCTTTATAGCTTCTTTTGCACTTCTTGCGACAGAACCGTACGCAACTATTATCGTTTCAGCGTCTTCTAACATATATCCTTCATATTCTACAATTTTGTCTATATGCAACTTTATTTTGTTCACAAGTCTTCTAATTAACTTTTCAGCAGTTTCTTGAACTGCCATAGGGAATCCAGATTCATCGTGAACAAGACCTGAGACGTGAAATTTTGTTTTACCCATTGTGACAAGTGAAGCGGGCAGTTGCTCCCCATACTCTTCTTCCGCGAAAGGAACGAAGATTTCTTCTTCTTCAAGATCTGCACTTGTTAACCTTTCAACGATTTGAATTTCACTATCATCAGGTAGATGAACAGTTTCTCTCATATGTCCTAAAACTTCGTCTAAGAGGAGAATAACAGGAGTTCTGTATATTTCAGCTAAATTGAAAGCCTTAATAGTGTACAAATAAGCTTCTCTCACGGTTGAAGGATAAAGAGCAATGATAGCGTGGTCTCCGTGAGTTCCCCATCTTGCTTGCATTATATCTCCCTGAGCTGGTTTTGTGGGCATCCCTGTCGATGGACCGCCTCTCATTACATTTACAAATACACAAGGAGTTTCGGTCATTATAGCGTAACCTAATGCTTCTTGCATAAGACTGAATCCGGGTCCGCTTGTAGCGGTCATCGATTTTGTACCTGCAAGTGAAGCTCCGATTATCGCTGCAGCACTACCTATCTCGTCTTCCATCTGGATAAAAACACCATCAACTTTTGGAAGCTCTTCAGCCATTGTTTCGGCTATTTCTGATGACGGTGTTATAGGATAACCTGCGTAAAATCTACAACCTGCTTTTATTGCACCGTGTGCAACGGCTTCATTACCTGACCAAAAAACGACTTTTTTATTATTTGCCATTTTCGACACCTTCCTTAGTTTCCTGTGTGACTTCAGTTATATCGATAACCATATCTGGACACAGATTTTCGCACATCAAACAGCCGATACATTTATTGTGATCGGGAACAGTAGGTTTATTTAGTTCACCTTGGATAATTGTCTTTGTAGGACATACGTGATAACAAATTCCGCAAGCTTTACACCATTCGTATCTGATATTAACGAAAAATTGTTTTTTTGCCATACTTGAGCCTCCTTATCCTCGATTATCCAAAGATAGCTAAGAAAACACCAGCTGCAACGGCGGAGCCTATAACTCCCGCAACATTTGGTGACATTGCATGCATCAGTATAAAGTTTGTAGGATCCTCTTCACTTGCGATTTTTTGGGCAACACGTGCAGAGTCTGGAACTGCAGAAACTCCAGCAGCACCTATAAGAGGATTCAGTTTTTTCTTTAGGAAAATATTCATAAATTTAGCGAACAAAATACCAGAAGAAAGTGCGGATACAAATGCGAAAGCTCCCATTCCGAAAACTAAAAGAGATTGTTTTGTAAGGAATATGTCAGCCCTTGCCGAAGCTCCAACAGACAAACAAAGTAAAATGGTAACCGTGTCGAGAATGTACCGGCTAGCCGCTTCAGCAAGTCTTTTAACGTTGCCGACTTCTCTTAAAAGGTTTCCAAACATAAGTGGTCCAATTAGTGAAAGAGATTGTGGAACTAACAATGCGGTAACAAGCGTTGTAAGAATTGAAAAGATGATTTTTTCTGTTTTACTCACCTTTCTTGGAGGCTCCATCCTTATAAGTCTTTCTCTCTTAGTTGTTAAGAGTTTTGAGACAGGTGGCTGTAAAATAGGAATAAGTGCTATGTATGAGTAAGCGCTTATGGCTATTATCGAAACAAGCTCAGGTGTAAACTTTGTAGCAACAAATATAGATGTTGGACCATCAGCACCACCAATTATACCTATTGATGCCGCTTGCCTCATTGTAAATCCAAAAGCTCTTGCAAGTAGGAAAGTTACAAATATACCAATTTGAGCTGCACCGCCGAGGAATATTGTTATTGGATAAGAGAGCATAAATGAAAAATCAGTTAAAGCACCAATTCCCAAGAATATCAAGGGTGGATAAATACCAAGGTCAAGTCCTTTTTTTATATAGTACATAAACCCACCAGGGATTGTAAGACCTTCGGAAGTTATTTGGGGTTCATTTAAAAGACCTGTTGCGAGCGGTGGAATATTTGAAAGAACTATTCCAAATGCGATAGGAATTAGCAAAAGTGGTTCAGCATCTTTTTTGACTGCAACGTAAATTAGAAGACCTGCTATACCAAGCATTATAATATTTCCAAAAGTCATTTGTGAAAACGCCATTTTTTGGAAAAACATCAAGAACTCGTCCATTTTGACATCCACACCCTTTCTTTGTTAATTTTTGTTCTAATATAAGTATACTATTTTTACGAGTTTAATCAACACCTTAGGAGCCTTAAAAAAAGAAAAAGGACGTTTATACGCCCTTTTTCCTTTGGTATGTTGTAATTTTTAAAAAATCTTTCCTATTTTCTTTGATGGTAATTCCGTTTGTACGTTTCCAAAAACCAAAACAAGTTGGTGAACAGCTTCATGTTTAATGGATTCTCCAAGACTAAATTCAAGTCCAAGTCTTGACAAAGTTGTCTTTAAAGTTTCGAGATTTGAATAATCGCTCATACTGACAACAAACATTCCTTGATCTCTGAATTTTCTTATTTCTTCCCATAATCTTTTTTCACGACCAAGTTCAAAATCTTCCCAACCGACCAAATAAACATCGCTCTTTTTGGGTTTAAGGTTTGAGATATTGCTAACTTTTCCAACCATTCCTATTATAAGTGTTGGAGGTATCTCTTCACCACCGTAAGTGTTGTAAAGAGATGCGTTACCTGAAGCAACATAGACATTCGAAAATTCACAAGCATCTTGTAAGCCCTTCATCATTGCAGAAAGTCCTTCAGGATGAACATCCGGGTCTCCATAGTTTATTCCATCGGTAATCGCAAGTGGTTCACCACCAACGGATAATGTTTTTCTAACGCTTTCGAGAACAGTAATATAAGCTCCCCAGTATGGATCTTGGAAGGCTATATCAGCTCTGCTGTGAACTGAGACTGAATAGCCAAGATCCGTGCCTTTGATTCTCATAACTGCAGGACCGCAACCAGGTAGTAGTACAGTGTCAGTTCCAACCATATAATCGTATCTTTCAAAGACGTCTTGAGCTACTACTGGCTTGAATTTAATTTTTTGAAATTTTCTAAAAGGTGTTGGAGTATAGTCTAATCCTTCAATTTCTGGTGATTGTTCAAGAAGTTTTGCAGGCACATCTAATACAATTTCATCTTTGTATTTTGCAATGTACCTATCTCCTTCAACAACTTCGCCAACAATGGCACCGTAAAGATGATGTTTTTTGACTATTTCAAGAACTTTTTGAGCTTTTTCAGGACTTGTTACAACAGCCATTCTCTCTTGACTTTCGCTGATAAGAATTTCAATCGGTTTCAAAGGTTCCCTAAGTGGAACTCTGTCAAGATGAACGACACACCCTAAATTACCTTTTGCAACGAGCTCTGAAGTTGCAGATAAGACCCCACCAGCCCCCAAATCTTGTGCACCTTCAACTACGCCTGCTTCAACCATTTCAAGAAAACTTTCGATCAAAAGCTTTTCAGCGAACGGATCGCCTACTTGGATAGATAGTCTTGTTGCTTTGTCACCAATTAAATCTTCTGAAGCGAAAGAGGCACCGTGTATTCCGTCTCTTCCTGTTGCCCCACCGAAAATAACTATCACCTGTCCGGGATATGAGGCTTTAGATTCTATAAGATTTTTCTTTTTACCAATTCCAACTGCCATAACGTTGACAAGCGGATTGTATTTGTAAAAATCACTTATCCTAAGCTCACCCGCAACGGTTGGAACTCCGATAGAGTTACCGTAGTCAGCTATACCCTCAATAATTCCTTCGATTATTCTATTCATATGTAGTGAATCAGCTATAGCAGTTGGTCTTGCACCCATTGCAAGAATATCTCTAATAATTCCACCGACACCAGTTGCAGCACCGTTGTAAGGTTCGATCGCACTTGGATGGTTGTGGCTTTCAATTTTAAACGCTAAAAAGTACTCGTTATCTAAGTCTATAACACCAGCATTCCCACTCTTTCCAGTCTTTGGAAGTCTTTTTATATAATATTTCGTATGCGAATAACCACAATGTTCACTCCACATAACTGTGAAGGCTTCTATTTCATTAAAAGTAGCTGGTCTTCCGAGTTTTTCTTCCAACTCTTTCAAATATTTCATACTCTATCACCGTTCTTCTTTGATTTTATGTATTTAAATAGTGATAAAAACATTCTCAATCCATCATCGGAAGAAATTATTTTTTCGATTGCTCTTTCTGGATGCGGCATAAGTCCTAATACGTTTCCTGATTTGTTTGATATTCCTGCTATCAAGTCATCTGAACCATTAACATCTTGCGAATACCTAAAGATAGTTCTTGGTTCTTCAGTTTTCACATATCTTCCAAATCCATGAGCGATTGGAAGATTAATTTTTTCACCTTTGTAGTAGTCGAAAGTGAAAGGAGTTTTGTTGTCTTCAACAACAAGTTCAACTGTTTTGCAAATAAAAGTTCCGGAAGCGTTTTGAAGCAACGCTCCCGGAAGAAGTCCCATCTCAACCAATATTTGGAATCCGTTACAGATTCCCAAAACAAATCCCCCACGGCATGCGAAGTCCCTTATTTTTCCTGCAATAGGTTCTCTTGCAGCAACGGCACCTACTCTAAGGTAGTCTCCATATGAAAAACCACCAGGAAGCACAACTAAATCTGCTTCGATGTTATCATTTACGCTAATATATTCCACATCGAAACCAACGTATTTGAGCGCCCAATAAGCATCTCGATCGCAATTACTACCAGGATAAACTACTACCTGAGCTTTTGGAACGCTCATATTTTTCTCACCTCATAAGTTTCTGTGACGGTGTTGACTAAAAGGTTTTCGCAAGCTTCAACAACTAACTCTCGTGCTTTATCTTCATTTTCTGCACTGACTTCCAAAACGACTGATTTCCCAAGCCTTAAACTTTCAACGGGAATGTTGTACTCTTCGTTGAGAACCCTCTTAATAGTTTCCCCACGCGGGTCTCTGACGTTGCTTTTAAACTGGATATCTATTAGAAATTTGTAGACCTGCATAACTCCAACACCACCTTGTATTTTTCCATAGGGTCTCCCAAATCTTTTCTGTAGACATCTTTATCGAAAATTTCACCAGATTTTCTAAGTCTCATAGTATCAGGAGAGATTTCATCTCCCAAAACTACGTTGTTCAAATTGTCAAGGCCGAATTCGAATTTCATATCCCAAAGTTCTAAACCACTTCTTTCAAAGTATTCTTTCAAATGTCTTGCTGAATCTTTAGCAATTTCAATAACTTTATAAGCAATTTCTTTATCACAAATTTTTAATGCTTCAAGGTGTTCAACGCACACAAGTGGATCGTGCAGCATATCGCTTTTGTATGTAAATTCCACAAGTGGTGTTTCAAAAACCTCACCCTCAACCCCGCCGTATCTTCTTATAAAGGAACCAGATTTTTTAAAACGGACTATGACTTCAAGTGGCAGCATATTTAGTTTTTTAGCGATGATTTTATTCGGTCTAACGTACTCAATGAACATAGTTGGAATACCTTTTGAATTCAAATAATCCATCAGAATACTTGTGATTTCACTGCAGATAGCTCCTTTTCCTTCCAAAACATCATGTTTTGCTCCATCACCAGCGGTTATATCATCTTTGAAATAAAGCATAACATTTTGGTCGTCTAAGACCTCAACTATCTTTGTTTTTCCTTCTTTCATTTGAATCCCCCCACGGCTTATTTATTTACTTTTCTAATTTTTCAGGAATTAAGAGATTAGCTAAGATTCCAACAATTGCAGCAAGTGCCATACCCTTTAGTTCAACGGTACCTATCTTTACACTTGCGCCACCGATTCCGAGAGTTAAAATAAGTGCTGAGACTATCAGGTTCTTTGATTTAGCAAAGTTAACCCTATCTTCCACAAGTGTTCTGATACCAATCGAGGCTATCATTCCGAAGAGTATTAAGCTGACTCCGCCTATCACAGGGGTTGGTATTGTTCTGAGCACAGAACCGAATTTTGAGAGGAAGGAGACAACTATCGCAAGGAGTGCAGCACCTCTAAGAATGGAAGGATCGTAAACTTTAGTTATCGCAAGAACGCCGGTATTTTCGCTATAAGTGGTGTTCGCAGGACCGCCTATAAACGCTGCAATCGTTGTTGCCAAACCGTCTCCTATAAGTGTCCTGTGGAGTCCTGGTTTTTCAAAGAAATTTTTTCCGACAACAGCACCGTTAGTAGTTATATCTCCTATATGTTCCATAACTGTGACAAACGCAACAGGTGCTATAACTGCTATCGCTGAAAGATCGAATTTTGGAAGTACAAAGTTTGGAACTGAAAACCAAGTGGCTTCTTTAATAGGTGTGAAATCAACATTACCTGTTAGTGCCGATACGATGTAGCCTACTGTAACACCTACTAAGACAGGAATAAGGTTAAGGAATCCTTTGAAGACTGTGGATGCTAAAATAACGCTCACTACGACTATTCCTGCGATCAACCAGTTCTTTGATGCCATATCGACTGCAACAGGGCTTAATCCTAAACCTATCACAACTATCATTGAACCGGTTACAACTGGTGGGAAAATTTTCTTAATGATGTTTACACCCAGAAGTTTCACCACAAGTGCGATTGCAAGATACACTGCTCCAGCTACGACAACTCCACCTAAAGAGTATCTGATATCTCCGTTAAATTTCTCTTTGACGTATATTATAGGGACTATATATGCGAAACTGGATCCTAAGAAGACTGGGACAACTCCTCCTGTTACAAAGTGGAATATGAGGGTACCTAAACCTGCAGTGAAGATTGCAACCAAGGGGTCTAAACCGGTGAGAAGGGGAACTAAAACCGTGGCTCCAAACATTGCTACAAAGTGTTGAAGTGATAAGATGAAGCGCTTACCAGCGGAAAGTTCTTGGATGGAAATAGAATCAATGGTGGTTTCCAATATATCCATGCTTTCTCCTCCTTTTTCGCCTCTCTGGGCGAATTTAAAGGTGTTCGTCTATATGATACATTTTTGAAGGCTGTAAGTCAAGTTAAAATTTGGTTAATCAGTTAATCGAGACTTAAACTTGAGTACATCTTTAAGACTTGGAAAACTTTCTGCAGTACCTTTTCGTGAAACAGTTAATGCTGCACAACGTGTTGCAAAATCAAGTGACTCTTCTACTGTGTATTTGTTTAGCAATGAATAGATAAGTCCAGCTGAAAAACTATCACCTGCTCCTGTTGTGTCTATTACTTTCACTTTGAAAGCACGTTTTTGAATTAGATCTTTTCCGTTGTAATAGATTGAACCTTTTTCGCCTAATTTCAAGAAGATGTTCTCACATCCTTGACGATGAAGTTTTTCCAAACCTTTCAGTAAGTCGGAAGTTTTCGTAATCTTACGTAATTCATCCTCGTTAAGGGAAACGTATTTAACTCTTTTTGAAATTTCTATTGGAACTGTGAATTCTAAAAACACATTTGAACATCTTTCTAAAGTGTTTTCGAGAACATCTCTTGGAATGTCAGCTTGTATGAAAACAAAATCATATTTTTCAAGCGTTAAGTATTTTTCTGGGCTTAAAGAAAAATATTCTAACACCCCGGGATAGTGAAACATTGTGTTTTTTCCATCTTCTTCAACTACAGTAAAGGTGAAACTTGTTTTCCCGTTTTCAAACTGTTTCACATTCTCAGTTGATATACCCCATCTTTTAAGTTGACTTAACACAAAATCTCCATTCTCATCTTTTCCAACAGCCGAGAAAATCGAAGGGGAAATCCCAAGTTTTGAAAGTGCTACAGCAACATTAGCTGTTTTTCCACCAAGAGTTGTAAAAACTTGGTTTGAAATGTGATTTTCAGATATTTGTATTTTTGGAACGTAGTAAAAAATGTCGACTGCTACTTTTCCAACGCATCCAATACCCATTTAAGAAATTCTCCTTTGCATATCATTTCAATTTCTTTAGTTCTTCTTTAGCTTTCATAATCGCTTCTTCAGTAGCTTTTAAAAACAAAGGATGCGGTTTCATAGAAGAAGCGATGGTAAATACTTCCGCAGCCTTGAGCCTATCTCCGGTCTTAAGATACAAAAATCCTAATTCAAGATATATTGGTGGATAACTTGGAAAATATCTTATGGCTTCGCTAAATCTTTTTTCAGCTTCCGAATAGTTATTAAACGGCCAAGGTGGTTCTCTATATCTGATTGCAGATCCCAGAAGCGCAAATGCTTTATAAATTGAGTTATCTAAAAGCTCTATGGCATTTTGAATGTAACTATCAAACTTGTTTAATAGTGATAACTTTTCAAAAGGGTTAATGGTAAAGTTGATTTTTCTTGATATGCAAAGCGCGGAAATATACCACGCCCTTCCGTTTTTTGAATCCAGTTTTATCGCTTCTTCCCCATAATTAAGAGACTTTTCGATGAGGTTTCTTTTTTCACGCTCTGTGCTTACAGTGTTTGAATATTCAAATAAAATTTCAGCCAGAAGAGCAATTTTTTTCGAATCTTTCGAATTCGCACTTTCCAAAACTGAAATTAGTTCCTTCATTTTATCAATATCACCTGTTGAACGAGCTACGAAAAATGCTTCTTCTAATTTTTCGTATGTGAGTTGAGAAAAATAAACTTGGGATAAAGCTATAAGACAAAAAATTACAAAAATTTTCAGATTTTTACTCACACAATACAACTCCTTTCTTTTTATTCAATTATACATCAAAATTTGGTTGCTACGAAGTAAGAAAATAAAGAGCCCAATTGGGCTCTTTTACTGATCAAGGGTAGATTTATTTAAGTTTTTTAAGTTCTTCTTTGGCAGTATTAACAGCTTCTTCATGGATTTTTATTAGTAGAGGATGATGCTGACTGTTAATAACTTTTTCAAACATTTCCTTTGCTTGATCTTTCTTTCCCATTTTCACATACAGAAGACCAAGTTCAAGATAAATATTTGGATAATTTGGGGTATACTTCAAAGCTTCTTTGAGTCTCTTTTCAGATTCAGAATAATTGTAAAGTGGCCATGGTACGTCTCTGTAACGCATACCTGATGCTATAAGTGCAAACGATTTGTAGAGAGGGTCATCCAATATCTCTATTGCTTTGTTGATGTACTTATCAAAATCTCCAAGCATAAAAAGGCTTTGAATTATACCTTTGTATTGTGCAAGCCTTCCAATGGCAGCACCAGCAATATACCAAGCTCTACCATTCTTTTGATCGAGCTTTATAGCTTCTTCAGCATATTTTCGACCTTTCTCAAACAGTTTTTCTTTTTCTTTGGCAGGTGCCCCCCAGTTGCTGTATTCAACACATGCGTCGGCTAAAACAGTAAGAAGTTTTGCGTCTTTTTGTGTAGCTGAGAAACTTTCTAGTTCGTCAATAAGTTTTTTCATACCGTCTACATCACGAACCTTCCTGAACTCGACAAAAAGTCTTTCCGCAGTTTCGTAATCTGCTTCAGACATCAGTGTTTCTGAAAATACAACTGAGAAAAGTGATACAACAAGTAAAACCGTTAGAACCAACTTCTTCATAAACCCTGTACCCCCTTCTTTAAAATGGTGAATAGTAAAAAATTAGAAATGTTATCCTTTGACACTTCCCATAGTTAAACCTTCGATAAAGTACCTTTGGAAGAATATAAAAACAATTATTGGCACAGTGGCAGCCAAAAGAGCTCCTGCTGCGATCATATTCCAACTAGTTATCCACTGCCCTTGTAGAGATGTTAGTCCTATCGTAACCGTTTTCTTTGCATCAGATTGGATAAGTATCAATGCCCATAAATAGTCATTCCAGATCCAGGTAAATTCCAAAATCCCTAAAGCTGAAAGAGCTGGAACAACCAAAGGCATCACAATCTTTCTGTATATTGTAAAATCATTTGCTCCATCAATCTTTGCTGCCTCAAAAAGACTTTTTGGAATAGTCAACATAAAATTTCTTAAAAAGAACGTACAAAAACCAATTTGGAAAGCGATATGAAATAATATTAAACCGTGGAGAGTGTTGTAAAGACCTGTGTCTACTGAGAATCTGTACACTGGTATCAAAAGCATTTGAAAAGGAATTAACATTCCTACTATAAACATTATAACTAAAGGTTTTTTTAATTTAAAATCGTACCAAGTTAGTGCAAAAGCACTCAAACTTGACATAAATAATGCCCCTAACGTTGAGAATGTAGCAACTATGAAAGTATTCTTGAAGTACTGAGACATTCTTGCATCTTTCCAAGCAATTTTAAAATTTTCAAATTGAGGAGATTTTGGAGGTGCCCAAACGTTAGGATTCATGAAAATTTCGTCCATACTTTTGAGTGAAGTAAATACAGCTATAACAAAAGGTATCATCCACAATATTGCCAGCAAAGTACTTAGAATATAAAAAGAAATCATATTTATTTTCTTTCTGGTTGTCATTCTTCTTGTACCTCCCTTTTCATAACATTTAGAACGTAGGTGATTATGAATCCCAACGTTATTGCGAACTGTATTACAGCTATTGCAGCGCCGTAGCCCATATGATAGTTGTGGAATGCTTCTATATACATATAATTAGCCATAACGCTTGAAGAATAGAAAGGACCACCACGAGTCATAACAAAAACTATATCGAAGGCTCTTAAAGAGTCTATTATATTCACAGTTACTGCTATTACCATGGCAGGTCTAAGTTCTGGAAGTATAACGTGTATGAATCTCTGGAAACTATTTGCTCCATCAACGTACGCAGCTTCTACATGTTCCTTTGAAACGCTTTGTAAACCTGCCAAGAAAAGAATCATTGCGTAAGCAATCTGTCTCCAAAGAGCAGCAAAGATAAGTGCATAAGTTACTATATTCGGGTCACTTAACCAGGGGTTTGCCAACCCACCAAGTCCCACCGCACGTAAAAATGAATTCAAAGCCCCATTTCGAGGTTCTAATATCCATGACCAAATTTGACCTATAACGACAAACGAAAGAGTCATAGGTAAGTATATCATAGACTTAAACACTTTGTGTCCTGGAAATTTCTGATCCATCAACATTGCAATTCCAAGTCCAATAGGTATAGATAGTAAAACGAAACCAACCATCCATTTGATGTTATTCATTAGGGATAAACCAAAATAATAGTCAGTGAAAAGTTCTCTAAAATTTTCGAGACCAATAAATTTAAATTCCTTGGAAATTCCGTCCCAGTTTGTGAAACTAACTATGAAGGTTCTTATTATGGGTATTATTACCCATATCGTGTACATAACTAAAGGTCCTAAAAGAAAAAGGTAAGGAGTTATTCTGCGTTTAATAGATCTCAACTGTATTCTCTCCTTTCACTTAAAATTTTTCTTCACTATATTAATCTGGTGGGGATATCCCCACCAGAAATTCTTATTTGCCGTAGATTTTCTTTCTTGTTTGTTCAAGGTTTGCAAGTATTTTTGTTATATCACTTGGTCTTGTCAGGAATTGAATCATTCCGTTCATTCCAGCTTCAGCCATTGCTGGATCCGTATCTCTGTCATAGAATTGAGACACTCCTGCTGATTCGAGTATCATTTTGAATCCTTTCTTTGCGTGTTCGTCAGGTGGTGTTACTTTTATATGTGCTGCAAGTCTTCCAAGGTCTGTAGCAAATTTCCTTTGTGCTTCTTCAGAAGCTAAGAATCTAAGAAATTCTATTGCACCTTTCTTGTTTTTAGCATTTGCTGGCATCATAAATCCATCGATTGGTGTTTCTTCATAAAGAGGAACTTTTGAATCTATGATAGGGAACCTGAAAAAGTCAAGATCATCTTTAATACTTGCTGGAGCAACGTCTTTAATAAATTGTCCCATGTAATACATTCCAGCTTCTCCTCTGAAAAGGAATTGTGCTGCTTCTTGCCATTCGTATGATGTGTGATTCGGCAATAAATATCCCTTGTCTATGAGTGTTTTCCAAGTTGTGAAAATTTTTAATATTCTTGCATCAGTGTAAGGAACTTCACCAGCTGTTACTTTTATGTGGAAGTCCAATCCGTTTATTCTAAGGTTAAGAATATCAAACCAGCCTGCAGCAGTCCATGGGAACTTAGTACCAATTGCAATTGGTACTATTCCATTCTTCTTTAAAGTTTCGCAAACTTTTAAAAATTCATCCCATGTTTTTGGTTCTTTTATACCGTATTTTTGGAAGACTGATTTTCTGTAGTAAACGCCCCACCAGTACCAGCTTTGAGGTACGAAGTATACCTGTCCTTTGTAAGAACAAGTGCTTTCAAATGAAGCAGGGAAGAAATCACTAAACTTCTTACCACCAAAAACATCGGCTACAGGTGCAATGAGTCCTTTTTCGGCGAAGTATCTCATCCTTTCGCCAGCAAACCAAGTGACAACATCTGGACCTTCTGGAGCTGCCAACCATGTTCTTAGCAAGACTTTGAAATCTTCGTGTGCAAAGGTGTTCACAACAACTTCGTAGTTTGGATTTGATTTGTTGAACATATCAACAAGTTCTGCAAAGACTTTCCTTGGCGCTGGATCTGACATATAGCTGTTCACAACAACTTTTTCTTTTGCAAAGAAAATAACAGCCGTAAGAACCAATAAAACAATGGCAATCGACTTCCTCATACCTTACACCCCTTTCTGCACTTTTCGTTACCTTTTCGGTAACGTTACCAAGACAATTAAATCAAAATTGAATACCAAAAATCAAATTTGGATAATTATAGAAAACTCCTGTTATAAGGACTGATAATTCAAATCCTTTTTCGTTCTATTTTTTTTGTTTATTTTTGAGAATATTCATTTATTTTGTTTTGTTTAGGATTAATTTTCGTAACACAAAAAATCAAATTTGTGGTAAAATACATACCGAAATAAAAAACTAATATAGAAAGGTTGAGGGGCTGATGAGATGGCAGTTAAAAGAAACTGACGAAAGGATTATTGAAGAGCTCGTAAAAGAGCTGAAAATTCCTTACATGACAGCGAAACTTCTTGTTTTAAGAGGTATAGATTCACCTGATTCTGCTAAAAAGTTTTTGAATCCAACGAGAGAAATGTTACGATCTCCATTTTTAATGAAGGATATGGAGAAAGCTGTTGAGATTTTAATTAGAGCACGTGAAAACCGTGAAAAAGTGATTGTCCACGGTGATTACGATGTCGATGGTACCACTGGAACTGCTGTTTTTTACACCTTCCTTAAAGACAATGGATGGATCGTCAATTATTACATTCCAAAAAGGGTTGACAACGGTTATGGTATCCAACCCCAGTTTGTAGAAGAAATAGCACAACAGGGCTACAAAATATTACTCACTGTGGATTGTGGAATAACCGCGTACGATGCGATAGGCAAAGCAAAAGAACTTGGACTAACGGTGATAGTTACAGATCATCACCAACCAAAGGAAACTCTTCCAAATGCTGATGCTGTTATTAATCCAAAAAGAGCAGATGATGAATATCCATTTAAAGAATTTGCTGGAGTTGGTGTAGCATATAAAGTAATTTCTGCTATAGCGGAAAAATTAGGACTCCACTACTCTGTTGTTGATGAATTTCTTGATATAGTTGCTTTAGGTACAGTTGCAGACATGGTTGAACTTGTCGACGAAAACAGGTACATAGTTAAAGAAGGGCTTAAGCGACTGAATCTTTCGAGCAAGATAGGAATCAGGAGACTAACTCAAAAACTTGGAATTTCTTACATAAGTTCGAGAGATATAGGGTACAGAATTGCACCAAAACTGAACGCTGCAGGCAGACTTGATTCTCCCGATGACGCTTTCAAACTTCTTATAACCGAAGACGAAGCTGATGCAAATGAGCTCGTTGAACTTCTTGTTGGCTACAATACGGAAAGACAAAATATAGAATCTCGAATATTTGCCGACGCAACTCGTAAAATCGAAAGCGAAGGATTGGATAAAAATCCAATAATAGTTGTTCATGGTGAAAAGTGGCACCTTGGGGTTATTGGAATAGTTGCAACAAGATTAGTACACATATATAACAAGCCGGTTCTTGTAATTTCTGTCGAAAATGGAACTGGAAGAGGTTCGGCTCGTAGTGTCGAAGGAGTTAACATAATAGAGATTCTGGAAAGATTCAGAGATCTCTTTGAGGATTTCGGTGGACATACAATGGCTTTGGGTTTTACAATGAGAAGCGAGAATATACCTATCTTCATATCTCAAATTTCTGAAAAAATTAGTGAAGAAGATTTGAAAAAAGAGAGAATAATTTGGATAGATGATAGGGTGTCAGTTGACTCTATCAATGAAGAGTTTATAAAATCTTTAGAACTTCTTGAACCCTACGGACACGGAAACCCCGAACCAGTTTTTCTTATCGAAAACTGTTCGATAGAAAAGTACAAATATTTTGGAGATAGTGGCAACAACTTGAGAATAACCTTAAAAGGTAAGGAAAAAACACTCGAAGGAATAGGATTTGGAGTTAGCAGAAGTTTAGCAGACGTATTTGGTGTCCATTTGAATGTGCTTAAGTTAGACGTAGTTGGGAACATCAGGTTGTCGGACTATAAGCCACAGATAAATGTTTTGGATTATAGGATCTACCAAAATATTGATGAAGAGGCTGTAGATAAGAACTTTTTGGTCACATTTATCAATAACTGGAGAAATCAGAGAGAAGAAGACTACGTCTACACAAAAGTAGATGATCACTTCTCTACAAGGCTTTCAAAGACTGAACAATTAGTTAACCTTGAAAGGCCGATTGCTTTACTTTTTAACATCGAAAGAAGAAATAGTTTTTTGCATAATCTGCTTAGAAAAGGACGAACTTTGATAATCTGTCCAACGAGTATTGAAGCACATCATATTTATGAAAGCTTGGTAAGAAATTACAACGGAAGTATCTCATTGGGAACATCCTTGAATTTGATAAAAGATTCGCATTCACACGTTGTAACTAACGCAGTGTATGGTGATAAATTCCTAAATCTTAATGATTTCGATTACGTTGTTTTAAATGAAATTCAATTTTTGAGAGACTTTGACGTCTCATTATACGAAAGAATAATTGAAAAATTTGGTAAAAAAGCGTTCTATACAACTGTATTCAAGTTCGAAATAAATGGTCGGGTTTATGAATCCGACTACAATCATGAGTTTTCTTTGGAAGATAAAAGAAACCAGCCTAAAACAGTAACTGGTGATTTGGAAAATATTGTTTACTTATTCTCGTCTCAAAACTACGTTGAACCTTTTTACAACGCATTTATAAAGAAAAATGTTAGTAAAGATGCGGTATTTTATTCTTCACAGCTTGCACCTTTCCAAAGAGCAATAATATCAAGCCTTCTTAGAAGAAAGAAAATCAAAAGGCTTGTGAGTTCAACTAACAATGATGGACTTCCTGGACTCTTAGGAGTTTGTGAAGTAAAGTTATTCGATTTTCCATATACGATTTCAGAACTTTTAGATGCTGTAAGTGGTGAAGGAAAGGTACAGTTAAAACTCAACTATTCTTCGCAAGATGTGAATAAAAAGTATTCTGGTATTAAAAAACTCTTCCCAAGCCTTGAAGAAGCAAAATTGGCTGTGCAAACTTTAAACGATTACTTGCCTTTGTCACTGGAAGAGTTTGAAACACTTGTTGAAACACTCCCTGGTGTTGAGATACCTAAAGGCGTAATCAAGAGTATATATAGAGACTTGAACGGAATTATTGACGGTATTGTTAAGCCAGTTGAATTTGATAAAGATATGGTCCTTAGATTAAAGGAACGTGATATCGAACTTGGGTTCTTTGAAAAGTATACTTTGAAACTTGAGTCGCTCTCAGTTAAAGAGATCTACAGATTGTTAGAGGAGAGATACCTGTATGACGCATCTCTTGAAATATATAGTTGAAACTCCAGAACCTTACAAAGTTCTGGAATACTTTAGAACCAACGGAGTTTTTGCAAAAGTTTTTCCAGACCCTGAAAGCCCAGAAAAAATTGTTGTAGTGGCTGAAAAACTAATTAATTTAGACAATTTTAACGTAACCAAAATCAAAGAACTGTCAAGGAGTATAATCGATGAGTATTATAGCGATTGATTACGGACAATCAAAGTGCGGATACGCAATTGGAACAATCTTTGTCTCTGAGAGTGGAACTTTGCCACCGAAACAGGTAATAGAAAAAGCAAAAAAATGTGATAAAGTAGTTGTCGGACTTCCATTGTCGATGTCTGGAAATTATTCAACTCAAACTTTTCAAGCGATAGACTTTGCTCTAAAAATACTCTACAGTGGTAAAGAAGTCTATCTTTTAGATGAAAGATTGACTACACAAATGGCAAAAACGTTTGGAAAAAAGGATGACGATAGATTCAGTGCAGAACAGCTTTTACTAGATTATATAAACTCGAATTCATCAGCAAAAAGGTTATGCATAAGAAAAAGTAATATCGCTTATTTAATAGAAAATCCGACAATATTAGTCGAAAATTCTCGGATTTCTACACTTGAAGTTCCAACAAATAAGGAGTTTAATATAGAGAACAAAGGTGTTGCATTTGCACTTGACCCCTACATAGGTTACACGAATTATAAGAGCGGTTACAAAGTGTTCAGGAATTTTGATGATTTCCTAAATAATCTGAGTTCAGGAGACACTTTGATTGTGAACAAAAGTGTTTTTGAAAAGTATCACAGATTTATTGAAAAATTTGTTATAATCTTAGTAGACGTTGAAGGGACGTGCTCGTAGCTCAATTGGATAGAGCGTCGGACTCCGGATCCGAAGATTGCGGGTTCAAGTCCCGCCGAGCACGCCAAAAAGGGTTAAAACTGAAAAAACAATGGGGGTGTTAGAATGTTGGATACAGTTAAAGATAAGATATTTTCGGAAAACGACCTTTTGTTAGTTCTGAACATTGAAAGTTCGAATGCGGTAACCACAAGATATTTATCTGGCTTTAGTGGGAGTTTTTCCGCTCTTATTATAACTTCCAAAAGAAACATAATTGTGACCGACTCAAGATACTGGACGCAAGTTAAAGAAGAAAGTAGCTTTGAGCTTGTTAAGTACAGACGCGGAAAGACCTTTTTAGAGCAAGTCGTTGATATAGTTAAACAGTTCGAACCAAAAAAGATAGCGATTGAGAAGGACAGGATCAGTGCTTCAACTTTTGAAAAACTTACTCAAATGCTTAACAATGCTGAATTTACAGATGTCTCTTCGATTTTAGTTGAAGCAAGAGCGGTAAAGACGGAAAAAGAGATTGAGATTATTCAAACGGCTATCGAGATTGCCCAAGAAGCTTTTAGAAAAACTTTGGAAATCGTTAAACCTGGAATGAAAGAAACAGAATTTGCAGCGTATATGGAATACCAGATGAAACTTTTGGGAGCTGAAAAATCGGCATTTGATACAATCGTTGCTTCTGGATACCGTGGAGCTTTACCACATGGGAAAGCAAGCGAGAAAAAAATAGAACGTGGTGAACCTGTTGTTGTTGATTGGGGAGCATATCATAAAGGATACAACAGTGATATCACAAGAGTTTTCTGTATTGGTGAACCGAACGATCTTGTAAAGAAAGTGCACAGTATAGTTTACGAGGCTCAAGAAAGAGCATTAAGAGAAATAAGAGCTGGTAAGACTGGAAAGGAAATAGATTCGATCGCAAGAGATTACATAACTGAAATGGGTTACGGTGAATTTTTCGGTCATGGACTTGGACATGGACTTGGTATGGAAGTTCATGAACTACCTGGGTTAAATTATGTTAACGAAAAACCACTGGTAGCTGGTAATATTGTTACTGTGGAACCAGGTATCTATCTAGAAGGTGAGTTTGGAATAAGGATAGAGGAAGATGTTTTAGTTACAGATGAAGGGTGTAGAATTCTAACAACACTCGACAGAAAACTTATAATAGCTTGATTTATGGAAAAGAAGAACGAAAATATCGGTAAAACGCTTTCAAAACTACAAGTTATTTCGGCATTTGGTTTTACAATAGTAGCAAACATACTGGTTTCGCTATTTATAGGTATCTGGCTCGACAGGTTTTTCAAAACTAATAATAAACTGACTATTGTATTCATTATTTTTGGGGTTGTGTCAGGATTTTATAACGGTATAAGATTCCTGTTGAAAGAGATAGAAAGGTTTGAAAGAAATGAGAGAGAGAAACCTAGATGATGGCTCTGTTTCTGTTAATTTTGAATCAAAAAAAATCTTTAGAAAAATTTTGTTTTTTTCATTTGCTTTGTGTATAATAGAAAGTGTTGTTGGTATTGTGTTAAGAGCGAATATATCTTTTATTTTAAGCGTATACATTGGCTATCTATTTATGGGGTTAGGTTTACATTTTATGATTCAAGACACGTTGAAACTTAAAAAAGTTAATGCACTTAGAAGATATTACTCAAGATATTTCTTTTATGCATCAGGATTCCTTTTAAGTGTTATAATTTTCAAGGAAAGAACCTTAGCAATTTTAGGAACGTTCTTGGGTATGTTGAATTACAAAATTACGCTGTTTTTGGGTTGGAGGTGGTATATTGAAACTGAAACTATCAAAAAGAGGAAAAATTGAACTAACAGTTTTCTTGGTTGTTTACATCATAGTTGGAGTATTAAATGCTGTCTACTTTTTAAAATCCGAACCTGGTGAAGCTTTAGGAAACGTTGCCAATAAATGGATTTTGACTTTTGGAGAACAAAAGTCCTTTTTCAACTCTATAAACCCAATGACTCTCATTTCGTCAGCTATGGTGACAGTCTTTTTGATATACTTTGCTTATACCGTTTACAAGGGCTTCTCAATAGTTCCAAACAGAAAACAGTCTTTTATGGAATCGCTTATGGAGTTTATTTACGATATTGTTGAAAGTAGTATTCCCGATGAAAGATACGTCAGACCGGTCTTTATGTTGTCTATGACATTGTTCTTATACATCGCACTTGCAAACCTTTTAGGAGGATTTATACCAGGGATGACTGCAGAAGCAGATGCTAATGGAAAACTCTTAAAGATAGTCTTTTTCAACGATACTTGGTACGCACCGACGGCTGATTTGAATACAAACCTTACCTACGCAGTTTTAGTTTTCCTTATTAGTCATTATATGGGAATAAAGGTTAAAGGATTCAAATCGTGGCTCAAAAGTTGGATAGAACCTATTCCTATATTCTTGCCGATGAATATTATCGGTGAGCTTGCAAAACCAGTTTCTCATTCTTTCCGTTTGTTTGGTAACATTATGGGAGGTGCAATATTGGTATTTGTTTTAAGTTATCTCACAAAATATATGTTTTTGCCCATATTTTTGTGGGGATATTTTGGAATCTTTAGTGGTTTAATTCAGGCTTTTGTTTTCACAATACTTACGGTTGCATACATTTCGAGTCAAATTTCTTAACAGAACCTAAACTTTTTAAGGAGGGGTAAACATGGCGTTGAACTTAGAAGGTTTGAACGATACTCAAGCACTTGCTACAGCTATTTACTATGCGGGTAAGTTCATAGGTGCTGGAGTTTGTATGGGTGCAGGAGCTATAGGTCCTGGGGTTGGTGAAGGTCACGTTGGTCGTGGGGCTATGGAGGCTATAGCAAGGCAACCAGAACTTACAAACACTATTACAACAAGAATGATCTTAGCTGATGCTATCGCAGAAACCACAGGTATATACTCGTTGGTTATCGCCTTTATCATCTTGTTTGCACTGTGAGGCGGTGCTAATGTTTGAATTCAACCTTACTCTTGTAATACAGCTCCTAAATTTTCTGGCACTGTTATTTATACTGAAGAAACTTCTCTACAAACCCTTCTTTGATATTATGGACAAAAGAAGGGAAAAGATTGAAGGGGAAATACTTGAAGCTGAAAAACTAAGAAAAGAAGCGGAACAGCTAAAAAAACAAGCTGAAGAAGAGCTGAAAAACGCAAGACAAAGGGCAGAACAGATTATTTCAGCTGCCGAAGTTGAAAGAGAAAAGATAATTGAAGAAGCTAAGGAAAGAGCTTCGAAAGAAGCTGAAAAGGTTATTCTTGCTGCTCAAAGTGAAATAGAAAGGGAAAGACAAGAAGTCCTTTCAAAGATCCAGACATTAGCTGCAGAATTATCTGTATCGATGGCTATGAAAATACTGAAAGGTGCTTTGGATGACAAAGCAAAGAAAGAATATCTTTTGAGCATGCTAAAGGAGTATGAGAAATGATTTACTCCGCTGTTGCTTTTAAGTATTCAAAAGCTTTGTTTAACGTTGCGAAAAAACTTAATAAGGTGGATGAGTACAAAAATCAGCTGAGTGTTTTAGCTCAGTTGTACGACAATATTTCTGTCTTTTTGAATAATCAAGCGATTAAACCACAAAAAAGAACTGAATTTTTAGTTTCGGTTCTGAAAGAAATATTTGGAAGCGTTGATGCAGCTTTCCAAAGATTTTTGTTCTTGGTTATGTACAACAAAAGAACAAAACTTATCAAACAGATATCAAGTTACTATTCACATGTATCACTTGAAGATGCGGGATATATTCCTGTAGAAATTACAAGTGCTCAACAACTAACGAATGAAGAAAAAGTTTTAATTAAGAAATTCGTTGAGAAATACACAAGCAGAAAGCCAGTTTTCCAAGAAAATGTTGACCCGGAACTAATTGCGGGTGCAGTTATTGAGTTTGCAGGTAAGAAATTCGATGTAAGTGTAAAGGGCAGACTTGAATCGGTCGCCAGAAACGTTCTAATTAGGAAGGGGTGATACCTTGAGAATTAACCCTGGAGAAATAATAAGGATTTTGGAAAGTAAGATCGAAGAGTACAAGGAAGATATAAAGCTTGAAGATGTTGGAAAGGTTATCCAAGTTGGAGATGGTATTGCAAGAGTCTACGGTCTAAACAACGTTATGGCAAATGAAATGGTTGAATTTGTTGAGACTGGAACCAAAGGCTTGGCTTTCAACTTGGAAGAAGATAACGTTGGTATTATAATCTTGGGAGATTACAAAGAAATCAAAGAAGGGCACAATGTTAGAAGATTGAACAGAATTATGGAAGTTCCAGTGGGTGAAGCCTTATTGGGAAGAGTTGTTAACCCGCTGGGGGAACCTATCGATGGTCTTGGAGAGATAAAGTATTCAGAAACGAGACCAGTTGAATTTAAAGCACCTGGCGTTATTTACAGAAGACCAGTTAATACACCACTTCAAACAGGTCTAAAAGTTATAGACTCTTTGATTCCTATTGGTAGAGGGCAAAGAGAATTGATAATAGGTGACAGGCAAACAGGTAAAACAGCAATTGCAATAGACACTATAATAAATCAAAAAGGCAAAGGTGTTTATTGTATATATGTTGCTATCGGTCAAAAAATTTCAGCAGTTGCTCGTGTCGTAGAAAAACTTAAACAAGCTGGAACAATGGAATATACAACCGTTGTTTTTGCAGCATCTTCAGACCCCGCAGCGCTTCAATATTTAGCACCGTATGCAGGGTGCGCTATGGGTGAATACTTCATGCTCAACGGAAAGGATGCACTCGTAGTTTACGATGACCTTTCTAAACACGCAGCAGCTTACAGGCAACTGTCGTTGCTTCTTAGAAGACCACCTGGAAGAGAAGCGTACCCTGGAGACGTTTTTTACTTGCACTCAAGACTTTTGGAACGTGCTGCAAGACTTGATGATAAATATGGTGGTGGGTCATTGACAGCACTACCTATTATTGAAACGCAAGCCAATGATATTTCTGCATACATTCCTACAAACGTTATCTCAATTACAGACGGTCAGATTTATCTTGAACCGAGTTTGTTCTACGCAGGTCAAAGACCAGCAGTTAACATAGGTTTGTCAGTTTCACGTGTCGGTGGTGCGGCACAAATAAAAGCTATGAAACAAGTCGCAGGTAGCTTGAAACTAGACCTTGCTCAATACCAAGAACTTGAAACGTTTGCACAGTTTGCAACAGAACTTGATCCAGCTACACAAGCGCAAATAACAAGAGGTCAAAGGTTGATGGAACTAATGAAACAACCACAGTATTCTCCTATGGAAGTCGAAGATCAGGTTGTTGTACTCTTTGCTGGTGTTAATGGATATCTTGATGACATTCCATTAGAGAGTGTGGGAAGTTTTGAATCTGGACTTTTGAAATACGTAAAGGAAAGGTATAAAGATATCCTTGAAAATATAAGAGAAAAAAGAGAAATAACCAAAGAAACAGAAGAAAAGTTACACGAAGTGATAAAAGAGTTCAAGCGAGAGTTTGTCAAAGTCTACGGGAAGTGATGAATAGATGAGCAGAGGTAAACTGCTACAGGTAAAAAGAAGAATTGAAGCAACTAAGTCACTGAAGAAAATCACCAAAGCGATGGAAATGGTAGCAACTGCGCAGATAAAAAAAGTTGAAAAAAACGTTCAATTTGCAAGAGAAATTTTGAAAGAAGCTAAAAATCTTGTCGATAAAGTTCCTATTGAATCCAAGCATCCGTTTGTTACAGGTGAAGGTAAGAAAACTTTGTTAGTACTTGCCCCTGATATGGGGTTGTGTGGAGCTTTTCCAACTGAAATTTCCAAAAGAGCTATGTTACTTATGAAAAAAGAAAAATACGACTCTCTTTTCGTAGTTGGAGCAAAAGTTGCACACTTGTTTAAAAATGAACCAATTTTAGTTAGAACCTATGAACATGAATTTGCTGTACCAAACTTTGATTTTTCAAAGATAGTAACTAACGATCTACGTACAAACGGATCTGGTTCAATAAAAATAGTTTACGGAAAATTCAAAAGTAAACTTGCACAAGTCCCCGATGTTTTTGAAGTCACACCAGTTGTCAAAGGATCGATAATAAGTACTGAGAATGCAAGGTACGATTTTGAACCAGTAAGCGAAGAAATGCTTGAGTCATTATTGAACTTCTATGTTGCAAGTGTTATATATGCTTTACTCTATGAAACCAAGATAAGTGAATTGTACGCAAGACAAAACGCAATGAGAAATGCTACTGAGAATGCGGATGAAGTTATAAAACAACTTACAGTTGACTATAACAAGGCAAGGCAAGCATCCATTACTCAAGAACTAATCGAAATAGTTTCAGGTGCGGATGCTTTGAAAGAATAGTTTTTTAAGTTTTTACCCAAGCGAGGTGAAAAAAGTGTCGAAACAATCTATTGGAAAGATTGTAAGAATAATAGGTCCGGTTGTTGACGTTAAATTTGAAGAAAGTGAGCTTCCTGATATTTACGATGCGTTAATAGTAAAAAACGAAAAATCCGGAAAAGAAATAGTTTTGGAAGTTGAACAGCTTGTTGGAGACAACGTTGTCAGGACCGTTGCTATGGATAGTACCGACGGTTTAGTTAGAGGAGCTGAGGTTAAGAACACTGGAGAGCCCATTAAGGCTCCTGTAGGTAAAGGTGTTCTTGGAAGACTCATTAACGTTTTAGGTGAACCCATTGATGAGAAAACTGAACTAAAAGACATTGAATATTGGCCTATTCACAGGCCAGCTCCAGCACTTTCTGAACAAAAAACTGAGATAGAAATTCTTGAGACAGGTTTGAAGTGTATTGATTTACTTGCACCGTTCCCGAAAGGCGGAAAAATAGGTTTCTTCGGCGGTGCAGGCGTTGGTAAAACTGTTCTCGTTATGGAAATGATTAGAAACATCGCTATAGAACACCATGGTTTCTCAATCTTTGCGGGTGTTGGTGAAAGAACAAGAGAAGGTAATGACTTATACTTGGAAATGACTGAAGCTGGAGTTCTTGATAACACTGTGTTGGTCTTTGGACAGATGAACGAACCACCAGGAGCAAGGTTTAGAGTTGCTCTGACAGCTTTGACCGTTGCGGAATATTTCAGAGATGTTGAAGGTAGAGATGTTTTGCTTTTCATAGACAACATATTTAGGTTTGTCCAAGCTGGTAGTGAAGTTTCGGCACTTTTGGGTAGAATGCCTTCAGCAGTCGGTTACCAACCGACACTTGCAACTGATATGGGTGAGCTTCAAGAAAGAATCACATCAACAAAGAAAGGATCTATTACATCAGTTCAGGCTATATACGTTCCTGCTGACGATATAACAGACCCAGCTCCAGCAACTACATTTACGCATCTTGATGCAACAATAGTTCTTTCGAGAAAATTGGCAGCGTTAGGGCTTTATCCTGCTGTTGACCCACTTGATTCCACTTCAAAGATACTTGACCCGAACGTTGTCGGTAAGGAACACTACGAAGTGGCAAGAGGTGTTCAAGAAGTTCTTCAAAGATACAGAGATTTGCAGGATATAATTGCTATTCTCGGCATGGAAGAACTATCAGAAGAAGATAAATTGATAGTTCAAAGAGCGAGAAAGATCCAAAGATTCTTGACGCAACCAACGCACGTTGCTGAGAAGTTCTCCAATATACCTGGTAAATACGTACCTTTGAAAGAAACAATAAGAGGATTTAAGGAAATATTGGAAGGTAAACACGACGAACTTCCTGAAGCCGCTTTCTACATGGTTGGTACGATAGATGAAGCTGTTGAGAAAGGTAAGAAATTGATGAAAAGTGCGGTGATCTAGGTGACGTTAAAGATTGTAACACCAAGCAGTATAATGAAATTTGAAAATGTAGATTTCTTGGCTGTTAAGACAACCATTGGAGAGATGGGGTTTATAAATAGAACTGCACCAATTATTGCAAAACTTGCAGTAGATAACATAAGAATAAAAAAAGGTTCAACCGAAGAAACCTATAGAGTTATTGATGGATTTTTGCATTGTAACGGTAACAACGAAGTTGTTATTCTAACGGAAGAACTAATAAGACCTGAAGATTATGACCCTCACAAATATCTTGGAAAATAAATCAGAGGTGATAACAAGTTGAAATCAGCAATCGTTGTTGATAGTACAACGGTACTTCCGGACAATTTGGTTCCGGAAGTGCCTATTTTTGTTTTACCAGTAAGGGTATATATAGATGGTAAGGAATATCAAGATAGAGAGGACATTTCCTTACAAGATATCAAAACTGCTATTGAGGAAAATAGATTACTTGAAACATCGCTTCCACTGCCTTCAAGGGCAGAGGAGTTAATCACAAAACTTTCAAAAGAGTATGATCAAGTTTATGTTCTTAGTTTGTCAAGTAAATTAAGTGGAACTTACAATCTACTTTACACATTAGCGGAAAATAAGGAGAATGTTAAAGTTTTTGACACAAAAACGGTTAGTTTACAGAATTCTTACATTATTCAAAGAATGGTAAAAGATATTAAATGTGGTATAATTATTGAGGAAGATGATATAATTAGATATAAAGATGAGTCGTTGATGTTGGTTTCGGTACTATCGACTGACAGGATTATAAAGAGTGGAAGATTAAGTGGCGCTGTGAAAAATCTTTTAAGAATTTTGAAAATTAAACCATTGTTAACTGTTGACAGACACGGTGAACTTAAAGTTATAAGCAATTCGCTGTCTATAAAGAAAATTGTTGAAAAAGCAAAGGAAGAGATCATCGAGTTTATTGACGGAGAAGAAAAAAAGAACTTTGTTTTGTATGCATCTGTCGGTGAAGATTCTCTAAAAGAGCATGTTTATGAGATTTCAAGCTTTTTAGGTATCGAGCCTGTTTTTCTTGATGTGAGTTCAGCGATAGCACTCCATGTTGGCTTTGAAACATTTGGTTTGGTTATTGGTAGAGCCTCTTTTGAAAAGTGTGGTGAAAAAGAATGAAAACAATAGCGTTCGTTTATGACAGTTCTTTAGATATTCCGAAAGGCTATGACTTTGGAATAGATACTGAGTTTTTACCACTTAGAGTGTACATAGATGGAAAGGAATACTTAGACAAAGTAAACATAACGGACGAACAAATTTACAAATATTTGATGGAAGACAGGGATGTTAAAACGTCGCTACCTAATTCAAAAGATACAGAAGAAAAACTCGTAAGACTTTCAAAAGAGTATAAGAATGTTTACGTTTTAACTATCTCAAGTATGCTAAGTGGCACGAACAATATGGTAAGAAACATAATAGAAGAAAAGAAACTTAAAAACGTTGTGCTTCTTGATTCAAAATCCGGGAGTGTAAAGGCAACATATGTTGGATTGAGGGTTATAAACTCTTTGAAACACGGTGTTGATGTTACACAAGAAGTTGTGGACCAATTTGTTAGAGAGTCTCTACTTGTTTTTACGGTAACATCTTTGAAATTTTTAGAAAAAGGTGGCAGGATAGGTAAAGCAAAAGCGCTTCTTGGGAAATTACTTAGAATTAAACCTATTCTCTCAACAGATGATGAAGGAGAAACAGTTTCTTTAGATATGGTTAGAACAACTGATGGTTCCGTTGAGAAGATAATACAACTTGCAAAAGATTTTTCGAAAAAATATGAAAAAGACTATGTTGTTATTGGTGGCTACGGGTTGGAAAGTATGAAAAAATATTTAGATAAGATCCTTGAATCATTCGAAAATATAATAGGAGTCTCAAGAATAGGTCCAGGCATAGCTGCACATGTTGGACCAGAAGTATTTGGCTTAGTAATTGGAAGGGGGTTTAGTGAATGATCAAATCTTATTTGAACGATTTGTTTGAAAAAGAAAGTTCTAAAGATTTTTTAGTTTCTTCAAGTCTCTTGTTTTCATTGGGTTTTATTCTATCGATCTTTTCCAATGTAATGTTCTTTATTGAACATCCAGCTGTAACTGGAATTCGTTCAGTTTCTGCAACACTTTTTCTAATTGGAAATATTGGACTTAGCATAGTCATTTACAAATGGTTTGCTAACGAAGACGAGAAATTGAAAGCTCTCGTTTCTCTATATATTATTTTCGTTAATTTCTTCGCTTTTTTAGGTTATTTCATACCATTCCTTTTCCTTATCTCAACTGCTTTGCTTATAGCTCTTATCATAACAGCTGAAAAATTCGTTTTGAACTACGAAAAGGTAAACATCGGTTCACATGTTTCTTATTTTCTCATCACTTTGTCATTCTACACGATGGAGCTTGTGACGGAGATGAACGACAAAATCACCAGGAGGTGAAGAGTATGGATATCAGAGTGTACTCAAACGGTGTAGAACTTTCAGAAGCTGTATATACTTACCTTGAAACAAGGCTTGAAAAGATTGAAAGAGTTTTAAAAGATTATCCAAAACAACCAACACTTGAGGCAAGGTTCAACAAAGATGTTTATGAATTTGTTCTAATTCTTAAAACGCACTTTAACGGAAAAGATTTGGTTGTTCAAGAAAAGGCAAACGATATCTACGCAGTTATCGATGCAGCTACTGACTCTTTTGAAAAAGTACTTAAGAAAGAAAGGGATGTTCACAAATCATACCATAAATCAAACGTTAAAGGTACGATAGAAGCTTTAGCCGAAGAATTACAGCCGAAATACGAATTGGACGAGGAAGATGAACTTTACGAAAAAATTGACAGCGTTAAAAGGACATATTTAGCACACGTAACTTTGGAAGAAGCGATAGCCCAAGCGGAAGTTATGAATAGAATGTTCTTTGTTTTCAGAAATATTGAAACTGGAGAGATAAACCTTCTTTATAGAAAGAATGGAAAATTCGGGCTTATGGAATTCGAAGATTAACAATAATAGGCCAAAATCCGAAAGCGCCCTTCGGGGCGCTTTCATAATAAAGGGGGTCTGTGAAAAATGAGTGAGTTCTCAGATGGAAGAAGATTTCTAAAGTCTAATTGGGAAGTCTTGAAAAATTTCCAAAGCGACCAGAAAAAAGGATTGCCTCAACCACCGATTGAAAAACCTGTTTCTTCCGAAGCAAAAATAATTAATCTTCCAGAAGTTAGAGCTATAAACAATAAGTATCTTCCAGAGGCCATATTTAACCGCAGAAGCGTTAGGAAGTATTCTGACCTACCTCTAACAATAGAAGAGCTTTCATTTTTACTTTTAGCAACTCAGGGTGTTCGAGAGATTATAAGAAACATATCTTTTAGAACAGTTCCTTCCGCAGGAGCGAGGCATCCGTTTGAAACTTATCTATACGTTTTGAACGTTGAAGGTTTAGAAGAAGGTTTATACCGATATCTTCCTGTTGTACATACACTTGAATTTATCAGATACATTCCAAACGCTCGTGAGAGAATAATTCAAGCAACACTTGAACAAGTGTTTGTTGGAACTGCTGCAGTAGTTTTCTTTTGGGCTGCGATTCCATATAGAACGGAATGGAGATACGGTCCAGCTTCACACAAAGTGATACTTTTAGATGCTGGACATATTTGTCAGAATCTCTATTTAGCTTGCGAAGAAATAAACGCTGGAACTTGTGCGATTGCAGCATATTCTCAGGAACTTGTGGACAGATTTGTTGGGTTAGATGGTGAAGATGAGTTTGTGGTATACCTTGCACCGGTTGGAAAGAAATAATTATTGAGGGGGCATTTGAAAAAGATGGGAAAAGACAAAGCAGTAGCTATCTTTTGGCTCTTGGTATTGACCTTCTTTTGGGGATTGACTTTTCCTATACAAAAGCTCATTCTTACGGAAAACGTTTCACCTTTTGTGTACAACGCTGCTAGATTTTGGATTGCAACTGTCTTATCGTTTCTTTTTTTCAGAAAAGGTGATTTCAAGTACGGTACAATATTAGGGCTAGTTCTTTCGATTGCATATGCTACACAAACTTGGGGATTAACACTTACAACCTCAACAAAAAGTGGATTTATAACATCGCTGTACATTGTACTAATACCTATTTTTTCTTTCTTAATCGAAGGTGAAAAACCGAAGAAAATCCATTTATTAGGTTTCTTTGCAGCCTTAATTGGTAATTATCTCCTTACCGACAACCTTCAGGGATTTAATTTTGGGGATTTTCTAACTGTGATATGTGCTCTAATGTATGCAATACACGTTGTTTTGGTAACAGAGTTTTCAAGAAAAATCGAATACACAAAACTTTTAACACCTCAATTTTTAACGGTAGCGATTGTTAATTCACTTTTGGGAATAACTGGGAATTGGAATATAGGACTACCTGCAGTTGGTGTAGCATTATGGACAGCTGTTACCGCAACGATTTTGGCGTTGATAATCCAATTAAATTATCAAAAAGTTGTTGGCAGTAACACAGCAGGTCTCATCTTTGTTGGCGAACCTTTATTTGCTATGATTCTTTCTGTGTTAATCTTAGGTGACACACTCAGTACAAAACAAGCCTTGGGAATAGTTGTAATAATCCTTGCTCTTGTGTCTGCTAATTTTTAAATCTTTCCAAATTCAATATTCTTTCAACTGGTGTTGGATGCGTATAGAACCAAAGAGCATAAAGTTTGTGAGGATTGAGATTTGACAGATTTTGTTTTACAAGCCTTTTTAAACTTCGGATAAGTGGTTCTGGTGAACCAAGCATTTTTGCTGAGTACTCGTCAGCTTGATATTCGTCTTTTCTTGACAAATAGCTCAAAATTGGCATCGTGAAAAACGTCAAAACGTTGACGAAAATCAGCAAAATAATTCCTTTTGTGGCAATTTCGTTGAACAAAAATTCTTGATCAGCTTTGTTTAAAAAGATGTTTGAAACGTAAAAGAATAAACTGATTAGGACAAGCAGCTGAACAATTCTTTTTGAGATATGCTTGTGTTTCGCATGTCCAAGCTCGTGAGCAAATATTGCCAATATTTCTTCTTTAGGGTAATCTAAAATCGTATCGTACAAGACAATTCGTTTTGAATTTCCAACCCCCGTAACATATGCGTTCGCTTTTTTTGTTCGTTTGGATGCATCCATGACGAAGACTTTCTCAACATTAAATCCAGACTTTTTTGCAAGTTCGATTAGTGAATCTTTCAGTTCTCCTTCGTATGGTGTAAATTTATTAAAAAGTGGTGCTATCAAAAGTGGAAACACCCAAAGTTGCAAAATGACAAGAAGGACAGAAAGTATCGTCATATATATCCACCAATTTTGAAGTGAAAGAACGAAATTTATCACAGGTGTTAAGAGAAAAATTAAGGTTAGTCCAATAATTAGTGAAAGTCCGGTATCTTTCAGAATTCCTGGTAGTTTTTCAGTACTAACACCGTATTTCTTTTCAATTTTCAAGCTTCTGTATATTGAAAAAGGAAGTTCATACAATGTGTAGATAAGAACAAGACTTCCCCAAACTAAGAAAGAATTTAACCAAGGTTGGAATTTGATAGAAGATAGCCATAGCTCAATGAAATTTAGACCAAAAACAACGAGCAAAATCTTTAAGAGGAGTGATGCATAATCCTCAATTACCTCCAGACTTTGGACTTCTTCAAGATATAACTTCGATTTCTGATACTCTTCTTCTGTTACGATATCCTTAAAAACGTCTGGAACGTTGGATTTCCTAAGTTTGAAGACGTTGAGAGTAACAAGCACAGTTTTAATAGCCCAAACCAGTATAAAGAACATGATTAGTAACTTTAACATCTAAACCGCCTCCAGAATTTAATCTGTTCTCTAATCACATTTTACTACTATTTTCAAATTGTTTCAATTAGTTCATAAAATTGTAGCTTTAAATAACAATGGAAGTTGTTATAATATAAATACCACAGTTTAAAGACACGAGGAGGTGTATTTTGTGGATTACCCCAGTAGTTTGTGTTATTTGAGTGAACCGCCGTAAAAAATCTAATACAGATAGGAGGGAAAAGATGAAGATCAACGTCCAAATTGATGTTAGAAAACTCATTGAAAGAGGAGACCTTAAAACTTTAAAGCTCCTTTTAGAAGACCAAGAACCTGCTGTGATATACGAAACAATTGAAGGTTTGGAATCAGCTGAAAAAGCTATCATTTTTCGTTTGCTCCCCAAAAAGCTTGCCGCTGAAGTTTTTTCCCACTTGGAATTCGATGAACAAATTGAACTGTTGAAACTCTTTACAGATGAGGAAGTCAAAAACATTATACGAAACATGGAGCCTGCAGACAGGGTAGATTTGTTTGATGAACTACCTGCTGATGTTGTAACAAAACTTTTAGCTCTCCTTCCAAAAGATGAGAGGGAAGAGACACTCGAAATTCTTAATTACCCTGAAAACTCTGCAGGTAGGGTGATGTCACCTAATTTTGTGTATGTCTACCGTAATAACACAGTTAAAGAAGCATTAGAAAAGGTCAGAAAATATGGACGTGAAGCGGATACAATATATACAATTTTTGTTGTTGAAGAAGATCGAACTCTTATAGGAACTGTGAAATTGGAAGAATTACTTTTTGCGGATCCTGAAGAATTGATTGAAGATATATACGAACCAAATCCGGTTTACGTTCAGACAACTACAGACCAAGAAGAAGTTGCAGAACTTATGAAGAAGTACGAACTCAACGTTATTCCAGTAGTTGATAATGACCTCAGATTAGTCGGTATTATCACAACGTCAGACGTATTTGAAGTCATCGATGAAGAATTTACGGAAGACATACACAAAATGGCTGGTGTTACCAAGACTACGACATCGTATTTTCATACACCATCTTTGATATTCATAAAAAATCGTTTGCCGTGGCTCGCAGGACTTCTACTTCTCCAAAGTTTGAGTGCATTTGTTGTAAAAAGATACGAAGATTTGATTGCACAGGTAACAATTTTAACTGCTTTTATGGCAACGATGGTTGATGCTGGTGGAAATACAGGTGGTCAAAGTAGTTCAATTTTGATAAGAAGTTTAGCGCTTAAGGAAGTTAAACTTAAAGATTGGTGGAGAGTACTCTTAAAAGAACTTCTGATAGGAGCGGTTCTTGGTATTTCGTTGGGAATTTTACTTTTTGCAAGAGGTTTCTTGATAACGAATGATGTACTTGTGAATCTATCAGCTGGCATTTCCTTAACGTTAATAATAATCGTAGCTAATACAATAGGTGCGATGCTTCCTTTTATGGGGTTGGCTCTTGGTATTGACCCGGCACTGTTGGCAAGCCCGCTTATTACAACGATCGCAGACTTGGCAGGTATGGCAATCTTCTTTATGATAGCTAAGGCTATCTTAAAGTTGTAAAGGGGGCAAATATATGCCTGAAGAATTTGAAAATGAAGAACAAAAAATTACTTACGAAAATTTTGAGAAATTAGAGGAAAGGATAGAAGTTTTGGAAAGAAATCTTGAACAGGCTTGGAGTACACTGAAAGTCTCTTTCGGAGTCTTTGTTGTAAGCTTTTTGATAGTCTTAATAACAATATTTTTCCCATTTCAAACATCAAGATATGTCTTTTTGTCCGATGAAGATATTCTTAGGAAGTTAGTTGCAGTAGTAGTTGAACTTTCAATATTTACGTTTATCCAAATATTCATACTATTACCGTTCATAAACAGAACTTTCTCCAGGAGGTAATAATCTAAAAAATGATTAGTAATAAAATAGTTGTCAAAGGTGCAAGAGTACATAATCTTAAGTCTTTGGATGTTGAGATTCCAAAAAATTCGCTTGTAGTTATTACAGGTCTTTCCGGTTCAGGAAAGACCTCTTTAGCTTTAGATACTATATACGTCGAAGGTCAGAGAAGATATTTGGAAAGTCTTTCCACTTACGCTCGTCAATTCATTGGTGAACTAAAAAAACCTGAGGTTGATAGTATAGAAGGTCTTTCACCATCAATTGCGATAGACCAAAAAAGTGTTTCTCATAACCCACGTTCAACTGTTGGAACGGTAACAGAGATTTACGACTATCTCAGGGTTATGTATGCTCAACTTGGTGTTCCACATTGTCCAAAATGTGGAAAAGAGTTAGTTAAGATGAGTATTGATGAAATGGTGGAAAAAATATTCAATGAGTTCAAAGGTGAGAGAATACAAATTCTTTCCCCGATAGCGATAGAAAAGAAGGGAACCTTCAAAGACGATATCGAGCATTTTATCAAGTCCGGTTATTCGAGAATAGAAATAGATGGTATCCTATACAGACTCGAGGAAGTTCCTGAACTAAATAAAAACGTCAGACATACGATTTACCTTGTTGTTGATAGATTATCCGTTTCAGAAGATAATCGACATAGACTTTTCCAATCTCTCGAAACTGCACTTAAAGAGGGAAATGGGTTTGTCACCATAAAATCTGATAAATTCTCAAAACTTTTCTCTGAAAAACTTTCCTGTCTTGAATGCGGAGTTTCTTTCCCTGAAATAAATCCTAAACTATTTTCTTTCAACGCTCCTTACGGAGCTTGTCCTTCTTGTCATGGACTTGGATTCAGACTCGAAGTTGATGAAGAATCGATCTTTGACGAAGATTTGCCGATAATCGAAGGTTTAAGAATACCGCATAAATCTGACGGATGGCTACCTACAAGGATTGAAAGAATTGTTAGAGAATACGGTGGGGATTTAAAAAAGCCATTTAACGCTCAGAATGAAAAAGTCAAAAATGCATTACTGTATGGAACTGAGTATTTCGAAGGGTTTTTAAGATTAGTTAAGGAAAGATATGAAGAGTACACTTCCGAAGAGATGCGCCAATGGATGGTTGAGAATTTCTTTGTTGAAAGGGTTTGTCAAGACTGTCACGGAAAAAGACTTAGGGAAGAAGCGTTGAGTGTTTATATAAATGGAAAGAATATAATCGATCTTACAGAAATGAGTATCTCGGCTGAACTCAAATTCATCGAAGACCTGAAAAGCTCGCTCACAGAAAAGCAACTCGAAACAGTCAGAGATCTGATAAACGAAATAGAAAAAAGACTGAGATTCTTAAACGATGTTGGACTTGGATACATATCATTGTCGAGGAATGTTAGAACACTTTCAGGGGGCGAAGCACAAAGAATAAGACTTGCAACGCAACTTGGTTCCAAGTTAACTGGAGTTATATACGTTTTAGATGAACCGACAGTTGGATTGCATCAGAGAGATAATGACAGATTGATAAGAATGTTAAGAGAGCTTAGAGATTTAGGGAACACTGTTATAGTTGTTGAACATGACGAAGATGTTATTGAGAGCGCTGATTATATAATTGACATAGGACCTGGTGCAGGTATCAACGGCGGTAACTTGATTTTTTCTGGCACAATCAGTGAAATAAAAAAGTACGAAAATTCTCTGACAGGTAAGTATCTTTCAGGGAAATTGAAAATCCCCGTTCCAACTTTCAGAAGACCTGGAAACGGTGGAAAGATTGTAATTAAAGGGGCTCAACATAACAACCTCAAAGATATAGATGTTGAGATACCACTTGGTACATTTGTTTGTGTCACGGGAGTCAGCGGTTCTGGAAAGAGTTCTCTTGTCATCGATACTATTTATCCAGCTATATCGAACAGGTTACATAAGACAAAGTATCCTGTTGGTAAGCACAGAGAAATTATTGGTCTTGAGAATATAGATAAAGTGATAATGATCGACCAATCACCTATCGGAAGAACTCCGAGAAGTAACCCTGCAACTTACACAAAGGTTTTCGATGAGATACGGGAACTTTTTGCAATGACTCCTGAAGCTAAAGCTCGTGGTTACACAAAAGGAAGATTTTCGTTCAACGTTAAAGGAGGACGTTGTGAAAACTGTCAAGGTCAGGGACTTGTGAAAGTTGAAATGCTCTTTTTACCTGATGTCTTTGTAGAATGTGATGTTTGCGGTGGAAAAAGGTATAACAGCGAAACTTTGGAAGTTTACTACAAAGGTAAAAATATAGCTGACGTTTTGGATATGTCTGTCGAGGAAGCCTTAGAATTTTTCAAAAATATTCCGAACATAAAGGATACACTACAAGTTTTGTATGACGTGGGACTTGGATATATTAAATTAGGTCAACCCGCTACGACTCTTTCAGGTGGAGAAGCTCAAAGAATCAAGTTAGCTTCAGAACTAAGGAAACGGGCTACCGGAAGAACACTTTACATTTTAGACGAACCCACAGTAGGGCTCCATTACGAAGATGTCAGAAAACTTATTGAAGTTTTGAACAGACTTGTTGATAAAGGGAACACAGTTTTAGTGATTGAACATAACTTAGATGTTGTCAAGTGCGCCGATTACATAATTGATTTGGGACCTGAAGGTGGAGATTTTGGTGGAGAAGTTGTTGCAACTGGAACTCCGAAAGAAATAGCCAAAAACGGAAAATCGATAACGGGTGTTTACTTGAGGAAAAAACTTGAAAGAGACGGTGTGATGTTGGAGGAGGTACTGTGAAAATATGAAAGTATATTTAGCCACTAAGAATAATCACAAACTTAAAGAAATCAGTTTAATCGTTCCAGAGTGGGTAGAGCTGGAAGTTTCTCCGATAGATGTTCACGTTGATGAAAATGGTGAGACTTTCTATGAAAATTCAATTAAGAAAGCGCTTTTTTACGGGTTTAGATTGAACAAACCGGTTATATCAGATGATTCAGGATTATGCATAGAAGCCTTAGGTGGTAAACCTGGCGTTCAAAGTGCAAGGTTTTTGGAAGGCAAAAGTTATGAAGAAAAGATGAAAACGCTTTTGCAAGAATTGAAAACCGTGCAAAACAGAAACGCTAAATTTGTTTGTAGTGCTTCGTTTTTTGATCCAGCGAAAGATATTCTAATCTCAGTTCAAGAAGAGGTTAGAGGAAGAATTGCTTTTGAAATAAGAGGAACGAACGGCTTTGGCTACGATCCTTTCTTTATACCAGAAGGCTACGAAAAAACCTTTGGCGAACTTGGAGAAGAGGTCAAAAATGAGATTAGCCATAGAGCGAAAGCAATAAGAAAATTGTTTGAGCAAGTAAAAAAGTTGTATTTCTAAGCTGATGGGAAATCAAGCGACAAGGAGGATATTCCCATGTTAAGAGTACATGCTGAAAGAATTTTAACTTTTGAAGGGAATCCACCTTTTTCTGGAAAAGAGATGAAGAACGTAAAGGAATATTTAGATGTTGATATCGTTATAGAAAATGGAAAGATAGTTGATTTGAGAAAACATCAAAGAGCTGACATAAAAGGTAAACTTGTTATACCAGGTTTTGCTGATGCACATACGCATATTCCTTTCTATGGTTCAAGATCAAATGAATTTTATGTGAGAGCAAAGGGAGCAAAATACATAGATATATTGAATGCTGGTGGGGGAATATACAACAGTGCAAAAAAGATTGATGTTACTGATAAAGATGAAATAATTCGTTTCAACGAAAGGTTACTCTCAAAAATGCTCTCTTTTGGGGTTACAACAGTAGAGTGTAAAACGGGTTATGGATTGACTATTGAAAACGAGATAAAACAACTTGAGATTTTGAAAGAACTGGAAAGTAGAGTTCCTCAGACCATAGTGAAGACATTTTTACCTTTCCACGCACGTGTGGAAAAAGAGAATTATTTTGATGAAGTTAAAAGTAGACTTGAAGAGATTAAAAAACACCACAATGTAAAATTCTTCGATGCATTCTTAGACAAAGGAGTTTTTTCTCCACAAGAAATTAAGGAAATAGCTCTTTATGCGAAGGATTTAGGGTACGACCTAAGATTTCATGCTGATGAGATAGAAAACGTTGGTGCAACGATTTTTGGAGTAGAAGTTGGTGCAAAGAGTGTTGACCATGTACTAAAAATAACTGACAAAGATATAGAAAAACTTAAGAACTCAGATACTATGGTAGTTTTGATGCCTTCAACAAGTTTTTACCTTGGCGAACAATTCGCTCAGGCACGAAAGATAATTGATTCAGCGATTCCCGTTGCTTTAGGTTCTGATTTTAACCCTGGTTCCTCGCCTCTATATAGTCCAAGTTTCGTTTTATATTTGGCTATTAGGTTTTTGCAAATGGATTGGGAAGAAGCACTTTGTGCTTACACTGCGAATAGTTCTTATTTACTTGGTGTTAATTCGGGATTAATACATCCAAATTACGATGCCGATATTGTTTTGTATTCAACGTATGAGTTTTTAGATATTCCGTATATGTTCCAGGAAAACTTCGTGGAACATGTCGTAAAATGTGGAAAAATAATTTTCTAAACAACTGCGGGTACACGTTCTCTCTTAATATTTTCGATAAGCTCTTTCAAAGTCGTATGTATATTTCTTGGTGAGTATCCAAATTCATTTGATGCTTTGTTGTGTGAAAATGTATATTCTAAACTTAAGGTGTGAAGCGCATAGGGAAGAAACTCGCTTTCAACTCCAAAGAAAGTTCCAAAGGCACAAAGATATGCGTAACACTCTGCAGAAAAGCTGTCTAAAACCTTATATTTTTTAAGTCCACAGATTTTAGGAAGACCTGAAAAGTCAAGTTTTTCACCGCTTAGAATGTATTCATCAAAAAGGCTGTTTTCGTACATTTTAACTATTGCATTTACAACATCTCTAACATCGACAAAATCGAATGAACCATTTATTGTGTATTTAAGTTTGCCAGAACAATACTTACTGACAACTTTTGAAATGAAACCTCTTGATGTATCGAACGGGTTTATTATTCCGGTTGGAAAGACCACAGTTATGTCCATTCCATTTCCTCTTTCTTTCAAGACCATCTTAGTTGCGATAGCTTTTGATTTGGCATAATTTCCAGTAACTTTATCTTCATCTATCTCTGTAGCTTCAGTTATTACAGAACCTTTAGGAACTTCTGAGAAAGCATGAACACTACTAACATAGATAAAACTTGCTCTTTGTTTCTTTGCTATTTTTAAAAGATTTTCGGTACCACCAACATTAACTGAAAATATACGCTTCTTGTGTCCAGGAGCTATTGATATCACGGATGCCGTGTGTATAACCGTATCTATGTTATCTATTTTCTCAGAAAAATCTTCCCTGACATCGGCAAGAATTAGCTGTAAATTATCAATTTCGTAGAGTTTGGTCACATTTTCGCTATCTTTTTCAGCGGGATTAACGATTCCAACGACTTTGGCTTTCTTAGATAATTCTTTTGCAAGAAAATATCCCAAGTTTCCCGTAACCCCGGTCAGGAGTATCATTTTAATCCCTCCTTCAAAAGCTCTTCTGAAACCTTTTTTGAAAGTTGATGAATTAACTCGAAACCTTCTTCAATGTTCCTTTTTTCAATTACACTCAGTTGTTTAATAACTGACTCACTAATTTTTTCAAAACTACTTAAGAATTTTTCGTACAGATTTTTTCCTCTCACGCTTAGTTCAATTAAAACAATCCTACGATCTTGTGGGTCTCTTTCTTCAAACAACAGTCCTTTTTCCCTAAGACTGTTCAATGTTAAACTTAGATTTGCTTTAGAGATACTTAGTAGCTTTAACAGTTCTTTTGCACTTATCCTTTTAAACCTCCCAATAAGCAAGAATATGTACAGTTCGAACGTTTTCATGTTCTCTAACTCGGCAATTTTAGGAAAGACTGCCAAAAAATTTGTTACTAAATCAAGAGTTTTCTCAAAGACACTTTCAGTTCCTGAGTATCTTTCAACCATTCCCCATCATCTCCTTTCGTAACTAGAGTGTTATTTCCGAAAATAGTTCAAACATTAAACTGTTTATTTTTTTAACTATTATACCACTTTTTTTCCAATTTGCATCATGTAACCTGATTTTGTTTCAAAATAGTTTATCAATGAGCACTTTCGAAAATAAATATTGTATTTTTTCAGTATACAAAGGTATGTTTGAGTATGCTTCGTTTAACAAACATATAGATTAGGCGTACAATATTTTATATAGATTATCAGGAAGGAGTGTGGTTATGGCTACAAGAGGTTCTTGGGAGATTTCCGAGATAACTCCAAAAAGTTTTTCCAGGATAAAAACGACTATAGAGTCAGCTTTTTATGGTAATAACGTTGAACTTTTGACTTCTAGAAGAGAGGCATACAAGAAAGCTAAAACAACAAGTGGTACCGTAGTTCTTGATATGGATGTTTACAAACCGGAAGTTCAGAACCTTGATGAAGGAACGAAAGTTTTACTCTTTAATGATGGTGCAACTGTGGGAAGGTTTGCCGGTGCAAGAAAGATTATCGGTATGCCTGGTGTTGATGGAGAAATGTTAGCTGAAGTTTTGAGAGAAGCGATTTATGGTACAAGATTTAAGAAGATGTACCATGCTATATCATACACAGGCCTGGACAAAGATTTTATTGTAAAAAACCACATTCTTGTTCCTGAAGGTTTTGAAAACACTGTGTACAATTGGCTTTTGAACTTCCAAGATCTAACACCAGAGTATGCTAAAATGTATGAAAATTCAAAGTTTTTAAATGAACCTGATATCTTTATTTTTACAGATCCAGATTGGTCGCATCCTTCGTTCCCTGGTGGACTTGCACTTTTTGATCCAAAAAATAATTGTGCAGCACTTCTTGGAATGCGATATTTCGGTGAATTCAAAAAAGGAACGTTGACTTTAGGTTGGTCGATAGGAAACAGGCAAGGTTATGTTGCTTGTCATGGTGGACTGAAGAAATATGAACGAGACGGTAAAAAGTACGTCTGCGCATTTTTTGGACTCTCAGGTTCAGGAAAATCGACACTTACTCACGCAAAACACGGAGGGAAGTACAATATAACCGTTCTTCATGATGATGCACTTGTCATTAACCTTGAAGACCTTTCATCGATAGCTTTGGAACCTTCCTATTTCGATAAAACTTCAGACTATCCGTTGACGAGCGAAGATAACAAATATCTTTTGACAATACAAAATTGCGGTGTTACGATAGACAAGTTCGGTAGGAAACTTCCTGTTATGGAAGATGTAAGAAATGGGAATGGACGAGCTATCAAATCTAAATTATGGTCACCGAACAGAGTTGACAAAATAGATGAGCCGATAAATGCCATCTTTTGGATTATGAAGGATCCAGTCCTTCCACCAGTAATTCGAATTGAAGATCCTGTCTTGGCTTCAACTTTTGGTGCTACACTTGCAACGAAAAGAACAAGCGCTGAAAAGCTTTTACCCGTTGTTGATCCAGAGGCACTTGTATTTGAACCTTACGCAAATCCATTCAGAACTTATCCGTTGTCAGAAGACTATATTAAGTTCAAAACTTTGTTTGAAAAAGGTGTAAAATGTTTCGTAATCAACACTGGTTATTTTGTTGACAAAAAAGTCCCGAAAGAATTAACTTTGGAGATAATAGAATCTATAGTAGATGGAACAGCTCAATTTGAACGTTTCTTACCAAAGATTTGTTTTATCAATGTAGAGGGTTTTAAACCAGAGTTAGGAGACGAGTCGTATAAATCAATGCTAAAAGAATCTCTTATTAAGAGAATCAAGTTCATCGAAAACAAGGAAACGGAAAATGGAGGGTATGATAAATTACCGGAAGAATGTAAGGGCGTTATAAAAGATTTGATTGAAAGCATAGAATAGAAAAGGCAGTCGTGAGACTGCCTTTTCTATTCGTTTAGTTTTTCAATCTCTGTTTCTTGCGATAAGAATCATTCTTAATAGTTGCATTATAGCCATTAACGTTGATGCAACATAGGTCATTGCCGCTGCAGTAAGTACCTCTTTAACACCTTTAAGCTCACTTGCTGGCATCATTAGGCTTCTCTCTAGGATTTTGACAGCTCTTTTACTTGCGTCAAATTCAACAGGAAGAGTTATTATAGAAAAGAGAACTACCGCTAAGAACAAGAGTATCCCGAGCCTTGCGAGTCCTAAGAATTCTGTGAATAAACCGAGTATAAAGAATAACCAAGCTAAGTTTGATGAAAATGCTGCAACCGGAGCTATCGAATTTCTCACAACCAGTGGTGCATAGCGTTCTTTGTGCTGAATAGCATGACCTATTTCATGAGCGACAACACCGAGTGCTGCGATAGAAGAACTGTTGTAAGTTGCTTGCGAAAGTCTAACCACTTTAGCTCTTGGATCGTAATGGTCTGTCAAAGAACCTGGTATTAGTTCAATTCTGACATCGTATAAACCTGCTGAATCAAGAATAAAACGTGCAAGATCCGCTCCTGTCATACCAAGGTTTGAACGAACTTTAGAATATTTCGAGAAATTGGATTGTACCGTAGCTTGTGCCCAAATAGCTAAAAGTAATGCGGGAATAAGTAATATAAAAGTTGGGTCGTAAAAAAACATAGATTTTCACCTCCTACATACATTATGAAAGGTTTCTCCAGTATTCGTCAGCTAAAAGACTCATAATAATTATATCAGAACTTCTACCTTTAAAAATCCTTCCTTGACGTTCTCTTCCTTCAAAAATGAAACCGAACTTTTCTGCAACAGCTATCATTCTTTTGTTTTCTTCGAAAGCTCTTAACATTATCCTATTTAGACCTAACACTTCAAAACCATACTTTAACATCAGTTTTAAAACTTCAGTTCCTATCCCTTTGTTCCAGTAGTTCTTGTTGTAAATAGCAACTCCAAACTCCGATCTTCTCGAAATGTAATCAATTTCGTACAGAACTGTTGTCCCAACTACTGTACCATCAGCTTCGATAGCAAAGTAAACATCGTTGCTTTTTTGGCTAACCCGTTTTATGAGTTCTTCCTCCATAAATGTATTAAATGGGAAAATGTTTGACAAATATTCTTTCAATTCTTCGTCATTAATATACTTTGCAATCTCTTTTGCATCGTTGATTTCTAAGGATCTCAAAATACATTTATCTCCTTTGAGTATCAAAACTATCCCCCCGAATATATCTTATAGTATTCTTGTTCCAATATACTCATAACAATGAAATCTTCAAACTTTCCTTTTCTTTGTACAGCTTGTCTTTCTCTTCCTTCAACTTTAAAACCGCATTTTTCGTACACTTTGAATGCTCGTGTGTTTGATTCAAAGACCTTGAGCATAATCCTGTGGAGTCCGAGTATTTCAAAACTGTATTTTAAAATCAATTTTGTCGCTTCAGTTCCTATTCCTTTGTTCCAGTAATCTTTGTTGAATATCATTATACCAAATTCTGCATGCTTTGATACAAAGTCAATATCCCTTAATCCTGTGGTACCAACTAAATTTCCATCAAATTCAATTCCAAAATGTACCTCATTTTTTTTAGAACTTAGGCTTTTAATCCATTCAGTTTCGAGAGCTTCGTTAAATGGGAAAATGGTACTCAGATATTCTTTGAGTTCCAAGTCGTTTATATGTTTCACTATTTCTTTTACATCGCTTAATTCCAATGGTCTAAGTTTGCATTTTTCACCGTTGAGTACTATAGTTCTCACTCCTTGAAACAAAATTGAGTGTTTCCCTAAATCCAAGTTTTCTTGTATAGGTTACATTGTTTGAGAAACTTACAAATTCGTTCTTTGAGATAATCCTTTTTTCAAAGTTTTTTGTCCAAACTTCGTAATACTCTCCAAAACTTTTGTAAAATTCATCCTTCGTTCCGAAATACTCAAGAGAACCATCTTTAAGAATCAGTATTTCATCTGTTAGAAAATCTATTTCATTATCGTTGTGTGTTACGTACAGAATTATCTTTCCCTGTTTCTTCCAGTTAATCAAAAATTCTCTAATTACTTCAAGGGATTCAAAATCTATTCCTTCTGCTGGTTCATCAAATAATATTATTTCAGGTTCTTTAAGCGAAGCTATCGCTAAAGAAAGCCTTTGCCTTGTACCTTTTGATAAACTTGTTGGAAATTCGTTCAAAAACTGAGAGAGCTTAGTTTTTTCTATAATTTCCTCGATGTTTTTACTCGATCGAAAGAGTTTTTGAACGTATTTTAAGTTATTTTTCACCGTAAGTCTATCTAAAAAGGTTCCGTCTTCGTCAATGAATGAAATTTTTTGTCTGTAGGTTGATAGGTTTTTAAATACATCGATATCTTCATAAAAGACACTTCCAGCTGTTGGTGCAATAAAAGTAGCGATAATTTTCAAAAGTGTACTCTTACCGCTTCCATTTTCACCTAAAACTGTTAAGATCGTTCCTTTTTTGACCTCGAAATTCACGTTACTTAAGACAATTTTTTTCGAATATTTTTTAGTCAGTTTCGCAACTTTTAGCATATCTTATGCTCTCATCGGCAAAACTATATACATATAACCACTCATCGTTACAGGATTTATTTGAAGCGGACTCAGATTATCAACGAAGTTAAATTCAACTTCTTCTTCATCGACGTGTCTGATAGCTTCTGCTAAGAATTTTGGGTTGAAGTTAATTATCATATCACTACCTTCTTTTTGAATTGAAATTTTTTCCAACGCTTCACCAAAGTCTGAACTCTGGCTTGTGATTTCCATAGTATCTTCATATATTCTTAGTTGAACACGTTCATTTCCTCTTTTTGCGATAACCATAACCCTTTTAAGAGCGTTTTCAAATTCTGCAGTTTTGATAACAGTTCTTGTTTTGAATGCTTTTGGAAGGACTCTCTTGTAATCTGGGAAAGTCTCATCTACGGTTCTAATTATCATAACCGTTTCTTCCGAACATATCGAGATTCTTGAATGATCATAAATAATCTCAACTGTTGGTGAAGAGGTTGACGAAAGGAATTTTTGAAGCTCTTTTATACTCTTTAATGAAAGAATGAAATCGAATTCATTTTCAAGCTCAACCTTTTGTTCGCTCAAAGCTAACCTGTATCCATCACTTGCAACGAGCCTCAAATATCCACCGACAATTTCCCAATAGACTCCATTAAGCTGTCTCATAGCTGTTTCAGTTGACGCTGCGTATGTAACCTTTTCAAGCATATCCGCCAAAATTGTTGTATCTATCGTGAATTTAACGCCACTATCTCCGAGTTCAATACTTGGGAATTTTTCAATTTCCGAAAATGTGAGAATTTCGTATTTTGATGTTCCACTTCTTATTGTAAGTTTGTTATTTGCATATTCGAACTGTATCTCTTCAGTACCAAGATTTTTGATTATTTCATCTATAAGGTCCGCATCGACCGCAAATGAATCTGTTCCTTCGTATTCACCCACAGCAACTTTTGCGATAACTGATGTTTGAAGGTCAGTAGCGTTGATACTTATGGTTCCGTTTGAAGGTTTAAAGAGTAAGCACTGTAGTATCGGATCCAATGATTTACTGCCGATAACTGATGAAGCCATACTAATTTTTTGCTCAATTTCATTTTTATTAACAACAAATCGAAGCATATCGTTCGACCTCCTCAGCTGGATTTGAAATTTTTATACACACCTGTTATGAAAACATTTACTACTTTTGGATCAAATTGCTTTCCGGAGTGTTGTATCAGTTGTTCCAAAGCTTCTTCATCACTTAGTGAATTTCGGTATGACCTTTTACTTTTCATAGCGTCCCAAGCGTCCGCAACGGAGATGATTCTTGCAATAAGTGGAATTTCCTCTCCTTTTAGTCCGTAAGGATATCCGGTGCCATCCCATCGTTCATGGTGTGATAAAACATATACAGCAAGTTCCTTAAGCTCTGTGGAATTGGAAAGGAAATCGTGACCATAAACTGGATGTTTTTTGATTACTTCAAATTCTTCAATAGTTAACTTTCCCTCTTTATTAAGTATGGAATCGCTAACAACGATTTTACCAATATCGTGCACAAGTCCAGCCCAGTAACTTTTTCTAATTTCTTCGTCAGAAAGTCCCATTTTCTCCGCAATTAAGGATGCTATGGTTGCAACATTCTTCGAATGTCCTTTTGTGTAAGCATCGTGATATTCCAAGATTCTTATTATCGTTAATATTATGTCTTTTTGGAATTTTCCTTGGTTTATTATATATTCATGAGTTGCTATCATGGTTGAATACAGAGAATTTAATATCCTTAAAAGTTTCATTTCCTCTTCACTAAAAGGAGATTTCTCAATGAAGAATTTTGCTTTTATTTCACCACCGATCCTTACATCAAATACGTAAAATTTTTCACTAGTACTTTGAATGTGATTTGAAAGGACTGGAATCTTTGAAATTTCAATCTCTTTAGCTGAGCCTTCAGAAAATGGGAGTTCAAATCTCGGAATAACTAAACTTGGAAGTTCAACATTTCTCGTATGAACTAACTTGAAATTTTCACTATCTCTTGACATCAGTATTAACTTTTTTGTATCTGGAAAGAAATCGAAAAAGATATCACAAAGGTTTTTGTAAAAAGGCTCACTTCTCAAAGAAACTATTTCTTTTGAGTTGATAAAAAGGCTAAATACCTTTTCAGAGATAATCTCTTTGCTTTTGAGCTTTTTATTTACTTTCAGAAGTGCACGAATCACTAAAAAGTTTAGAAGAACAGATGTTGCAGTAACTATTAACAGAAATGTGCTCAAAGTGTGACCCCCTAAAACCGTATTTTATCCACTACTTGTAACTTTAAAAATTCGAATTTCGTCAGAAGACTTCACGACTCTATCTTCCGTATAAAGTTGTTCGTTAACAACAACGATGTGCTCTTCTGGATTGAGCTGTAGAGTTTGCAATATCTCTATTACTTTCATCTTTTCTTTTTCAAAAAAGTGTTCTTTGTTTTCGTAAATTACCTTTATGCCCATAGCTCCTTATTCCTTTTTTATAACGTAAACGTTGTCTCCGTTTTTCAAACCTGCAGCGTTAGCTTCGTCAGTGTCAACGTGAAATTCAAGAGCAAATTTTTCATGAACTCTTATAAGAACATCATCGAATATGAGTTTTCTATCACCGTGTTCAACAGCTACCATAACAATTTCTTTATCTTTTACACCAAATTTTTCAGCATCACTTGTGTGCATATGAATGTGTCTCTTTGCTACTATTACTCCTCTTTCTTTTACGACTTTTCCGTTTGGTCCAATAATTTCAATTCCAGGTGTGCCTTCCAGGTCACCACTGTCTCTGACTGGTGGATTAACTCCAAGTTTGAAGCAGTCCGTTAGTGAAACCTCAACTTGTGTTTCTTTTCTTTCAGGTCCGAGGACACGAACAGTTTCAATTGAGCCTTTTGGTCCAACGATTGTCACGGTCTCTTTACATGCGAATTGACCAGGTTGACCGAGATCTTTAATTGGTGTTAGTTGATAACCGGGACCAAAGAGTATGTCTACATCTTCTCTTGAAAGGTGAACATGTCTGTTACTTACTCCAACAACAACTGGAAACTCAACTTTTTTCATCTACAAAACCTCCTCAATCTCTAATTGGTTTTATTAAAGGTTCTCTTATTACAGGTGAAACATTAGTAGGAATCATTAATCTAAACCTTCCAGTACCTCTCTTTATATTTATCCAGCAAAGACCTGGGATAGCTATTTCAACTTCTTCATTAAAACCAACTTCAACTATTTTGTACTGAAGTTCCGAATGCTCTTCAGACGAACATGGTGGAAATAATATTCCACCAAAGTGTTTTGTGAAATTGTTGATAAAATTAACGTTTTTAGTTTGATGAAGAGTTACTGATTTTGGAAGAAAGACCTGAAAAATAGGTTTGTACTCTCCTTCAAACTCGACTTGGAGTTTACAAAGACCGCTGATAAAAAGATGAGTATTGTTATCAATTTTAAAAGTCTTTCTCGAAGTTTCACCTTTTCCCAAAACTTTTGCTTGACACTCACTACTCAACAGGTCTATAACCCTATCATTAACTATTATACCAGGTGAATCAAAAATTCTCAACTTTTTATCGACTTCTATTTCCAAAATTCCGATAGTTGTCTTTGGGAAAGGTGATGCCAAAACATCGATATCTTTGTACATATGGCCTAATAGAGACGATTTTCCAACGTTTGTGGTTCCAATAAATAGAATCTTTCCTTCATCTTTTTCCAAAGTTTCTTTCAATTTTGTCATCCCAAAACCATGTTTTGTGCTTGTGATAAAGATTTTATCTTTCTTCTCGTCGAAAAATTCCAACCTTTTGAGTAACCATTCTTTTAGTTGGTTTGCACTAACAGCCCTCGGGAGCGTATCGAATTTGTTTGCCACATAATAGATTGGTTTGTCTTTAATCAGGTCTATTACTTCTTTTCTATATGTTCCATCGAAATCAAATATATCGAACACAAAGACATATTTATCAAAATGGTTCTTAGAAGTTTTCAAAAAATCTAAAATATCGTTTTCCTGCGCGTATTCTTTAAAGATACCGTAGTGTTTCAATCTAAAACATCTTTGACAAAGAATTTCTTCACCATTTTCAAGTTTTCTTTCGTAAACTTCAAATGGTATAAATCCTGGTTTTGCAGGTTCATTAAATTGAATCTCAGCTCCACAACCCTTACACTTCATCTTTTTGACACGTAAAGTGTCATTTCACCTCCTTCAACAGCTTCTTTAAGGTAACGAATTCGTACTTCTTACCTTTTGCTAAGACCCTAAAACTCGATTCTTTAACGTATTTTCTCTTCTCATAGAGTTTCAATGCGGTTAGGTTATCAGCAGGTAAATCGACAACAATTTTCTTGTAATTCCGTTCGATAGCAAGTTTTTCTACAAAGTCGAGCAATCTCGATCCGTATCCCATTCCTCTAAATTCCTTAGAAATCGATATGTAAGCTAAACACATCTCATCCCTCTTTATATGTGGTTTTAAGATAACCTTTCTGTGATGAATTACGTACCTTAAGAACGGAAGTCCTAAAAAACCTATCAGTAAGAAAAAAGTCTTTAATGCGAGTCTCTTTATTTTTTTTCCTTCGTAAAGTACAACTATACCAACAGGTTTATTGTCTTTTTCGTGAACATACGCATTCTCTTTTGAAAACAGATTTCCAGGTTCTTTGTAAAGTCTTGAAACCAAAATCTTAGCTACATTTCCAAATAAAACGTAAAAGTAATCACCGTATGATTCTAATATAAGAGAACCAACTATATACAGGTCTGAAAGCTCAGCTTTTCTAATTTCTTCGGCTGGCAACGTAATCCCTCCAAAAACTAACTTAACTTATCAAAACGTTTGAATCCTTCTCCAAGCACATACCTTGCTTCGGTAACAATGACAAACGCATTAGGATCGATTTTCTTTATTTCATGAATGAGCATTCCAAGTTCTCTTCTTCTAAGTGCCACATACAATATATCAAAATCTCTTCCACTGTAAGCACCTTTAGCTTTTATAAACGTAGCACCTCTTTCAAGTTCCTCAATAACGAACTTTTTAATGTCCTCAACCTTATTAGAAATTATTGTGAGCGTAACGGAAAGTTCCAAACCTTTCATAACGAAATCGATGGTTATACCGTTTATTATTATAGCCAAAAGCGAATACATGCCAGTTCTAGCGTCAAAAGTGAATCCTGCTAAGATACCGACTGAAAAATCGACAAACAACAAAGTTGTTCCCATAGGAGCGTGAGTATACTTCGTTATTATCTTTGCAATTATGTCCGTCCCACCCGTTGAAGAATTATTCGCAAAGACAATAGCCATTCCAAAAGCTGTTAACATATTACCAAACATAACTGCAAGCATATAATCTTCTCCAACGTACCTTGGGATTTTTACTATTCTGTCAAAAAAGTCAACAAAAAAGTTTAAGGCAAACGTGGAGTATATGGTTTTAAAACTAAAATCTTTACCGATTATCAAAAAACCAAGTAAAAACAAAATCATGTTTAAGATGTAAAGCCAAACTCCAACTGGAATAGTTGGGAAAACCTTGTTGAGTATGATTGAAAGACCACTCGCACCACCCGCAGCAATATTGTTTGGAATCAAGAAGATAACAAGTCCGAGAGCGGTTATTATTACACCAATCGTTGACAATATAACTTCTTTGAATTCTTCCCTATAATCAAGCTTTGCCTTTATAGTTTTTCCCTCCCTTCTTAATTATGCAAATATGCTGTCTTCCTTTTTGAAGAAAAGTATTAGAACGATTAGCAAACATAAAGAGACCAAGACAATATAATCTCCGTATTTGTTGTAGAAAGTTGTAGTTTCTGGCTTTGAGACATAAACGATCTTTGAAGTAGTAACGCTGTCTTTCAAAACTTCGAAATTCCCATACGGATCACAAACTCCAGAAAGGCCGGTGTTCGAAACTTGTACGTAGAATCTCCTATTTTCAACCGCTCTAAAAACTATCTGTGAGAAGTGTTGCCATAAAGCTATTCTTGAGTTATACCATCCGTCGTTTGTTGCTACCACTACGTAATCACTATCTTTTGAAACGAGCCTGTTTAGAGAAGGAAAATACGATTCAAAGCATATCAAAAAACTTGGTTTCCCGAATTCTCCAAAATCTGCAACAAAATGTTCCTCTCCGGCTGTAAAATAACTGAATCCTTTCAAGAAAGCTAATTTTCCAAATATTTTTGGGTATGGAAGTGTTTCAACAAACGGGAACAAACTGATCTTATTGTAAGTTCCAACAAATTGTCCGTCTTTGTAAACTAAAACTGAGTTGTAATAGTTTCCGTTTTTTTCGTAAATTGAACCAATCGCAAATGGTCGATCGTTTAGGTTCTTTCTCAGCAAAAAGTCTTCTTTACTATTCAAAAAGTTTGAATCGACAAAAACTGCTTCCGGAAAGAAGGTTGGGTAATTTGGTGTATTTGAAAACTTACTTGTTATATATTGGTAAGTATCTTCCGTGGTCATTTCGTACTTGTTTTCCTGGTTAACATTGGTTTGTGCTATTACTATTGGAATATCTCCTTTGTAGCTTTTGAAGAAGTTTGCTGTCGAACCATCAATGAGAGAAACAACTCCTAAAGTTAGTAATACAACGAAAATTGGAAACATTCTTTTTTCTTTCACAAGATAATAGAGTAAGTAGTTCACAAAAGCGATAATAAATATCAACCCGTATGTTCCTACAAAAGGCAGCACTTGCAAAATTCCTCTGTTTAAAAATAGTGCATCACTAACACGACCTCCGGTGAAGCCGAGTTCTCCCGAAGCCCTGATATATTCTGTAACAACCAAAAGTGAAGAAACAAACAAACCGTTTGCAATCCATCCTCCCCGAATTTTGCCTGCCCATAAACCGTATACTATACCGAAAATCAAGTATGGTAGTGCTTCAAGAATACAAAAGAGTAGGAAAACTAAAAATCCCATTGTTGGTGAATATCTTCCAAAAACATCGGGAATATGTTTAACTAAAGTGTTAATTAGCCAGTGAAAGTTTAGAAAAGTGAAAAGAAAAAAATAGATGAATGATAGCAAAGTTGACGCAAGTACCGAGTTTCTACGCAAAGTGAAGAAAAATGGTACTAAAGAGAACCAAACTAGTCCACCCCACAAATACCCCGGCATAGAAAGTGTTTGAAGAAATGAAGACAAAATAACGTATCCAATACTTTCCACACCCTATCCCACCTTTTCTATCGCTTCTTTTAAAACTTCAGCAACAATTTTCTGACTTTCATAGTCAAGTTCTGTAAAGAATGGTATTGCTAATGTTCTTTTCGAAATATTTTCCGTAACTGGTAAATCTCCTTCTTTCCAGCCCAATTTTCTGTAAGGAGTTTGCAAGTGAACAGGTGCAAAATAATCACGAACCTGTACTTCTTTCGATAGCATATAATTCAAAACGGAGTTTCTATCTATCTTTTCATCTAACGTAATCACGTACACAAACCAAGACATAGTTGTAGTGTATTCTTTTACTACAGGGCACTTAACTAGTAGTTCTTTCAATAGATTTTCGTATCTTTGTGCAACTTCGTTTCTTTTTTCTATTATACGGTCAAGTCTTTTCATCTGTGAACACCCTAAACCTGCGGACATCTCGTCAATTCTGTAGTTGTATCCCACATATTCATGTGCAAGCCAGGAACTTCCAACACCTCTTCCTTGGTTTCTAAGTGCCTTAGATACCTTTGCGATGTTTTCATTATCTGTGACTATTATTCCACCTTCTCCAGTTGTAATCTGTTTGTTAGGATAAAAAGCGAAAGCCCCTGCAACGCCAAAAGTTCCACATTTTTTACCTTTGTATTCGCTTCCTAAGGCTTCACATGAATCCTCTATCACAGTGACATTATACTTTTCACATATTTCAAGAACCTTATCCCAGTCGAGTGGATGTCCAAAGACGTCAACTGCCATTAGAAATTTTCTTTTCTTTTCCTCAGAATTTTTTAGCACGTACTCCAAATGGTTTAGATCGATGTTATAAGTTTCGGATTCTATGTCTACAAACCTAATCTCCATTCCCTCGAAAAGTCCAACATTTGCTGAAGCAATAAACGTAAAGGATGGAACTAAAAGAATATCTCCGCGTTCAACATTTAGAGATTTAAGTATAAGATGAAGAGCAGAGGTACCACTTGAAACTGCAACAGCGTATTTACTACCAACGTAGTTTGCAACCGTTTCTTCAAACAAATCGGTATATCTTCCCATGCTGAGTTGTCCGGATTTTAGAATTTCAACAACAACTTCAATATCTTTGTCCGTTATCTGTGGAGACGAAAGTTTTATCATTTTAGTTCACTCCTCTAACCAAGTTCTCATTCTCGATTATATCATAAATTCCCAAAAGTTTTTAAGAAATCCAGAAGTTGAGTATATTACAAATAGGTAACGGAAACCCTGTACGTTAAGTAACACAACACAATAAAGTTAACGTAAAAGTTACATATAAGATTTTGAAGATTTACATAGGTAGTTTTCTTTTAATTGATTTCATACAAATATGGTGTATCATTATATTCTGCGAGGTGATATATGTGTTTGAAGGATTAAGGGATAAGTTATCGAACGCTTTTAAAGTTTTATCTGGAAAAGGAAAAATTTCTGAAAAGAACATAGAAGAAGCGATACAGATAGTTAAGACGTCGCTTCTTGCTGCTGACGTTAACTACAAAGTTGTAAAAGAATTTATCGAAAAGGTTAAACAAAAAGCCTTAGGTGAAGAGGTTTTAAAGTCATTAACTCCAGACCAGATGTTTATAAAAATAATAAAGGACGAGCTGATAGAGCTTCTCGGGCAAAAGCAACCTTTTAAACTTGTTCACAATCCTTCTTACATAATGATGGTCGGTTTGCAAGGTACTGGTAAAACAACAAGTGCTGCAAAGATTGCTTATTATTTAAAAAAACAAGGCAAAAATCCGATTTTAGTTGCAGCAGATACTTACAGACCTGCAGCCATAGATCAGTTAGAGGCTTTAGGTAAAAAGATAAACGTACCTGTATTTACAGGAGATAGAAAGAACGCTGTTAAGATAGTTGAAGAAGCAAGAAAATACGTACAGAATAGTGGTTACAACGTTGTTATACTTGATACCGCAGGTAGGCTTCATATCGATGAAGAAATGATGCAAGAACTTGAACAAGTGAAATCTCTTGTTTCACCGGATGAGATATTATTAACTGTCGATGCGATGGCCGGTCAAGACGCTGTTCACTCAGCCAAGATTTTCAATGAAAGGTTGGAAGTAACAGGATTCGTTATAACCAAACTTGATGGTGATTCAAGAGGCGGTGTGATACTCACTATTAGATACATCACCGGAAAACCAATTAAATTTGTTGGTGTTGGTGAAAAGATAGAAGACTTTGACGAGTTCTATCCAGACAGAATGGTTAACAGAATCTTAGGGCTTGGAGATATACTTTCTCTGATTGAAAAGGCTGAGAAAGAACTCGACAAAGAGAAGATGGAAAAGATGGGTGAAAAGTTCTTAAAAGCTGAGTTTGATTTAGAAGATTTTAGAGAACAGCTGAAAGAGATAAAGAAACTTGGAATTGGAACGATTTTGGAATCTTTACCTGGTGTGCAGGGAGTAGACTTGAGTGCAAGTGAGAAAGAACTCAAGAAGATCGAAGCGATAATAAACTCTATGACTAAGAAAGAAAGGGCAAATCCAGACATTTTGAACGCGAGTAGAAAAAAAAGAATTGCAGCAGGAAGTGGGACAACCGTTCAAGATATAAACAAACTTTTGAAATCGTATGAAGAAATGAAAAAACTTATGAAAACATTCAAAAAAGGAAAAATACCATTCGGATTAAAAGGCTTGAAATTCTAAACCATATAAACTTTCAGGAGGTGTATTTTAGTGGTACGCATCAGATTGACACGCATGGGAAAGAAAAAACAACCATTCTACAGGATTGTTGTGGTAGACCAAAAGAAAAGGAGAGACGGAGCTTACATCGAAAGTTTGGGATACTACAACCCGTTGAAAGATCCATATGAATTTAAGATTGACGTAGAAAGAGCTGCAGAGTGGATTTTGAAAGGTGCTCAACCAAGCGAAACAGCTGGTAACCTTCTTAAAAAGGCTGGAGTCTTTGAAAGAGTTTCACAGCTCAAAGGTTCAAACTAACTAAGAGGGAGAAGAGATGAACGCTAAGGAATTTCTAGAGTACATTTTGAAAGGTATCCTCAAACATCCTGATGAGCTCATCATAGCTGAATATCAAGAAAATGGTCAAACTGTGTTCGACATATCAGTTAATCCGGAGGATGTTGGACAAATTATTGGAAAAGATGGACGAACTATCAAATCTATAAAGATTCTTCTCTCTGAAGTTACAGGTGTTTCTGATTTCATTTTGAAGGTGATTAGATGAATGAAGAACTTGTTATTATTGGGGTTTTAAGTAGCACTCATGGTTTAAAAGGTGATATGAAGTTGTACCTTTTTACAAATGCACACGAGATACTTAGAAAAGTTCCTGAATATGTTTTAGTAAACAAAGAAGAGTCGCACTCATTAAATATAAAGTTCCAAAGATTTAAGAAGCATTCAGACCATTACATTGTTCACATAGCGGGCGTTGAAACTATAGCAGAAGCTGAGAAACTTAAAGGATTGTACGTCTATGTGAAAAAGGAATATTTGCCGAAACTTAAGGAAGGGCAGTATTATTTCTTCGAATTGGTTGGTTGTTCAGTTTACGACCAAAATGGTAACTATGTTGGTGAAGTTAAGGAAGTTATTGAAACTGGAAACAACGACGTCATCTCCGTCAAAAAGGACAACCAAGAGTTCTTGATACCAGTCATAGAAGATTATGTCAAAGTTATAGATAAAGAAGGAAAGAAGATCCACATAATAATGCCGGAGTGGTTGTAGTGAGAATTTCAGTTCTCACAATATTTCCAGATTTCGTAAAAGTTGTAAAAGAATTTGGGGTAATATCCCAAGCTGTAGAAAACGGTCTTTTACAAATTGATATTTTTAATCTCCGAGACTTCACCGAGGATAAACACAAAGTAGTTGATGATTATCCATTCGGTGGCGGTCCGGGAATGGTTATGAAACCTGAGCCTTTTTTCAAATTTTTTGAGTTTTACGAACAAATCTATGGTAAACCTTATGTTATTCTCACTTCTCCACAAGGAGAGAGATTTGATAACAATTTGGCTCAGGAAATTTCAAAAAAAGAAAATGTGGTAATAATATGCGGAAGGTACGAAGGAATAGACGAAAGAGTAATGAAGTTTGTTGAATTAGAAGTTTCAATAGGCGATTATGTTCTCTCGGGTGGAGAATTACCAGCGATGGTTATAATCGATACAGTCTCACGTTTCGTTCCAGGAGTTATCAATGAAGAATCGGTAAAAAATGATTCATTTTACAACAATCTTTTAGACCATCCGCATTATACACGTCCGAGAGAATATAAAGGATATTCGGTTCCAGAAGTGTTGTTTAGTGGTGACCATGAAAAAATAGAAATCTGGAGAAGAAAAGAAGCTTTAAAAAAGACTATTCTGAAACGTCCGGATTTGTTCTTGAAGAGAGAGTTTGATAAAATAGACAAGGTAGCTTTGTTAGAATTATTAAGGGAGATGATTAAAGATGCTTGATAAGGTATACGTAGCACTTGTGCACTATCCGGTTTTAGGAAGAGACGGAAGAATAATCACAACAGCGGTTACAAATCTTGACATCCATGATATCTCTCGAACATGTAGAACGTACAATATAAAACGTTACTATGTAGTAACCCATCTCCCAGCTCAACAAGATATTGTAAAAAAAGTTTTAGGTTACTGGACGGACGGCTTTGGAAAGACGTATAATCCCAACCGTTCAGATGCACTATCAGTTGCAGAATTGAAATCTTACGTTGAAGACGTTATCGAGGAAATAGAGAAAATCGAAGGGAAAAAACCAATACTTATGTTTACTTCAGCAAAGGTTAGGGAAAACACTATATCGTACGAAAAAGGAAAAGAGATTATTTTGACGATCGATAGACCAGTTCTTATACTCTTTGGAACAGGTTGGGGAATGGCGAAAGAACTTGAAGATATGTGCGATTATTCCTTGGAACCAGTGAGGGCAAAAAGCGATTTTAACCATCTTTCAGTTCGAGCAGCGGTTGCGATAATCTTAGACAGACTAATAGGCGAAAACGTAATTTAATAAAAACGATACTAAGGAGGTTTATACTTATGAGCATGGACAACATAGTGAGAATTATCGAAAAAGGTCAAATTAGAGAATTACCAGAATTCAGACCTGGTGATACTGTAAAAGTCTACGTCAGAGTTAAAGAAGGAGACAAAGAAAGAGTTCAACCTTACGAAGGTATTGTTATTTCCATCAGAGGTTCAGGACTTGGTAAGACATTCGTGGTTAGAAGAATCGCAGCAGGTGGAGTTGGCGTTGAAAGAATTTTCCCATACCACTCACCAACTATTGAAAAAGTTGAAGTTATAAGAAGAGGTAGAGTCAGAAGAGCGAAACTTTACTATCTTAGAAACGTTCAAGGTAAGATTAAAATTAAAGAAAGAAGATGAAATTGAAACCGAATCTGTTAATATTCGGAGAGGAATAACCTTCCTCTCCTTCTGTTTTATTTAACTTTGAAGAAAATGTTAATTATTGAAATAGATAGTGTCTAATATACCTGTCTGTGAGAGGGGGAAAAAATTAACCGTATGACAAATAAAAACATCAAGGAAGAAAAGAAAAAAAAGAGTATATTCAAGGAAACTGTAATAACTATTCTCTATGCGGTTATCGCTGCAACGATAATAAGAATTTACGTTTTCGAAACTATGCTCGTTCCAACACCTTCAATGGTACCAACAATTAACATAGGAGACAGACTATTTATTGAAAAGATAACGTACTCTGCAAGAGAACCTGAGATAGGTGAAATTGTTGTTTTTTACACACCATTCCCAGATAATTCAGCAAGACAGATGCTCCGTGCTTTTGACAAGTTTATGGATACCTTTTCACCAAAAGAATTCCAAGGTTCTGTCAAGTACGTAAAGAGGCTTGTTGCGAAAGAAGGAGACGTGATTACTTTAGAAGAAGACAGCCAAGGTGGTTACAAACTTATGGTTAACGGGAAGGTACCTGAACACTTGGAAGGCATCAGTTACACGAAAGAGGGGATTTTTTCTAATCCAAAGTTATGGGAATACCTCTACCAAGCATCAAAGTTAAAAGTCACAGATGAGAATGAATTTCAAAAATACATATTCCGGATTGCTGTCAGTGAAGGTTATGAATTTGGTAGACTTGTTGGTAGTGTTGCAACATACATCCCTTACTACCAGTACGTTGAGAAATATTTACAACCTAAAGACATTAAATTCTCTGATTACGTATGGACTGAAGGTGGAAAGATTTTCGTAAAAATTCCGAAAGGTTTTTATTTCTTTATGGGTGATAATTCTTCTGAAAGTTTCGACAGTAGATACTTTGGATTTGTCCCAAAGCATGCGGTGATTGGAAGAACAATTTTGAGAATTTGGCCTGTTAAGGACTTTGGACCGGTGCAACCTTTGATAGAAAAATAAACGTGGAAAAACTACGGGGGCTTTCGAGCCCCCTTAAATTTATTCTTCTACAACTATTTCTTTTGAACTTTCCCACAAACCGTGGATGTTGCACATTTCAATTGCTATAAGTTTTCCACTTTTTTCAAGTCTAATTCTTGTTCTTACAAATGGATCTTGAACAACTGGTGAGAAATTGTATCTTCCAATTGATTGGAGAAATTGACCGCCTTCCGGCATAAAGAAAAGTTCAATCCAAGCAATATAGTGTTCAACTGTGTTTGGATGTGGAATCTCTTTTCCCACAGAAACTTCGATTTCAAACCATTCACCTTTTTTTACCTTGTCTGGTGCAACAATAACAGGTACGTGCTTTTCTCCTTTGAAATCTCCCGATTTAATGAAATCTCCTAACATTTTAACACCCCCTCAAAAGTTTTAAAACTCGACGAACATCTCCTTCTTAGCACCACAGACCGGACATACATCTGGAGCTCCATTTTCAGCTGTATAGCCGCAGACTGGACAGATGTAAACTTTTTCTGCGTCGTAATCTTTTCCTTCCTTAGCAAGTTGCAAAGCTTTCTTGTACATCTCTGCATGAATCTTTTCCGCTTCTAAAGCGTAGTATGTACTTCTTTTTGCTGCGTCTTCGCCTTGAAGTTTTGCTGTTTCGTTGTAAACTGGGTACATTTCTTCGATTTCGAATGTTTCACCGTCGATACAGGACTGGATGTTACCTTCGATCTCTTTAAGTTTCCCAAGAACTTTAAAATGGTTTTTTGCGTGAACAAACTCTGCGTAAGCTATTGCTTTGAATACGTTAGCAAGTTTTTTAAGCCCCTGTTTTTCTGCTTCTTCGGCAAAAATCAGATACTTCATATGTG
>FWWL01001092.1_pt1 | contig 67507 bp, 51 predicted proteins | sample 2228331 | NCBI WGS metagenome assembly FWWL01 (sample SAMEA103939775, study PRJEB20133) | metagenome
CGGAGAAGGGGCCGGGTCCGGACCCGGTCCCGGCGCCGGGGCCGGCGCCGGTCCGGGCAGGGGGACCGGGATGTGGATCGGGATCGGCATCGGAAGCGGCTTGCGGGCTTCGGCATCGAGATCGATGGCGATCGAGTGCCCGACCAGCGATGTCGCCTGGGGCGCCGTGCGCTGCCGCGCGTAGTACACGATCGGCACGCCGTTGGCATCGCGCGGCACATACTGGGCGGCCTGGTCCAGCGCCGCCTGCCACAGGTCGTATTGCGCCTGCTCCTCGTCCGACAACACGCTGGTGCCGCGCGCGGGAACCAGCGGTGCGCGGCGCGCCAGCATCCGGTCCAGCCCTTCGCCGGCCAGCCGCAGGTTGCGCATCTCCTGGCCGGGCATGGTCCTGCGCGACAGGCTGGAGAGATTGGCGGCATAGGTGTGCAGCACATGGCGCGGCACCGGCACCAGCGCGGTCACGACCATGCCTTCCTGGTCGTTGCGGGTCAGGTCGATCGGCGGCAGGGTCAGCGTTTCCTCGATGATGGCCGCGATCTCGTCCTGCGGCACCAGGCTGACCTGCATCGCGCTGGCGCCCGGCAGCCAGACCTGCTCCAACCCGTCGCGGCCGAACACGATCGAGGCCATCGGCATGGGCCCGGCCGGGGGCAGCAGCGAGAAATGCTCGGCGGCGGCAAATTCGCCGCCCATCCCGCGCGCGTGCCGCTGGGCCAGCACATCTGCCAGATGGGCCTGGAACTGCATCAGGAAAGCTTCCGCCATGCTGCGCGGACGACCGCCCAGCGAAACCTCCAGCGGACTGTCGGCCCCGGTCTCGCGCCGCACCAGCGTGGTATCGAGCCAGCGCACCGTGCCCCGGTCGAGCGCCACCATGGCGATCGGCAGCGCATCGTGCGGCAGGGGCGCGGGCATGCCCCCGAAAATGGTCTTCGCCGCGACAGCGCGGGCGCGGTCGAGATCGGGGGCTTCGTTGGCACCCTGCCAGGCGATCAGGGTGATGGCCGTCGCCTCGATGATGTCACCGTCCTGCAAGGTCCGCGTGCCGTTGATCTCGGTCGGATAGGACGCGATTGGATTGGCGGAGAATTCGACCGGACGCAGCGCCAGGATGAACAGCCCGGTCCGGCTGGCCAGCGGTATCGCGGGGTGGCTGGCAAGACCCAGCGCAGCATCGATCCGGCGGCTTTCGGCGATGTCGGCCAGCGGGATCACCCGTTCCTCGCTGATCATCACGATCGCGCCCGACGGCGTGACGCCGTGGCCTGCCGCGATCCTGACCGAATCCGCACCCGTGGTACCGGTCGAGCTGACCTGCAGCCCGGCGACGACGCCGGTGCCGACCGCCGCCGCCAGGTCGTTCTGCCGCTGGCGGATATAGTCCTGGTCGCGGGTCAGGTCGGCGGCGGTCAGGAACTTGCCGTCGAAATAGCGCGGGCGCTTGCGCATCCCGTCGAGGATCAGCGCGCCTTCGGCATCGGTCGGGACCGCGCCCCAGCCCCCGCCGCTGTTGTCGGGCACGCTCAGCCCCAGCTGCCGTACCAGTTCGCCGAGCCCGATCCTGAGCCGTCCGGTGGAACGGAGGGTGGTGTCCGATGGATTGGTGGCCATGACGGTTTCCTTCTCAGGGCTGGTTCAAGGTGACGCTATCGAGCGGTTGGCCGTGCCACTTGCCCGGCAGGTAAATGACGGGCCGCGCGTCGTTGCGCACCTCGACCGGGGCATCGAGCTTGAGCGTGGGGCGGCTGGCGCCCGACCCCGGCGGATCGACGGGGATGGCGATGCGGGCGAGGAACACGGCGCTGCGATCCTGGCCCTCGACATGTTCGCTGAAGGGCGCGAGCTGCTGATCGGCCATGGCGCGCAGGTCGCCGGGCCAGCTGCCCAGCACCGCTTCGCGCTGCGCCTTTTCGTTGGCCGATCCGCCCGGCCAGTGGTTCGAAGGGGCGGGAATCGGATCGCTCCCGCCCTCCATCCGCAGCACCAGCGACAAGGCGCCGCGTTCTTCCAGCCGCGAAGGCACTGTCGGATCGAGCGTGTCGAACGGGCCCGATGCCAGCGCCGGGCTGCGGCCGCGCGGGCAGCTGTGCGCGGCGAGGAACAGGTCGACCGTGACGAAGCTCTTGCCCGATTGTGCCCGGGTCGAGCCGACGAGCTCGGCCCCGTCCTGCTGCGCGAACCAGCGCGTCAGACGGATGCAGTGCGGTTCGACCAGCTCGACGATCCGACCGTGGCGATCGATGGCAATCCCGGGCAACACCCTCAGCTCGCGTTCCGGGTCGTCGGCGGCCGGTGCCTCGACCAGCAGGCCGGCCAGCGTGCCGTGGCCGACCAGTGCCTGCAGCAGGCGCGCCAGCCGGCTGCGGTGATAGGTCTGCTCGGCCTTGAAGTCCTCGGCGTCGAGCAACAGGCCCGCGGCGTAATTGACCCGTTCGGCATCGAGCACTGCTTCGAGCGGATCGAGTGTGTCGGGGTAGGCGCTCATCGCACTGTCCTTCTCGGCTGGCTAGCGGGGTCTGAAGCGGTCACGCAGCGGGTTGGTGATGATCGGGGTGGCGGGCGGCGGGGGCGGCGTTACCGGGATGATCCGGTCGCGCAGGCGGATGTCGATGCGAGGGTCGAACACCGGGTCTGGGCGGGAGGGCTCGCCCACGGTCACCACCAGTTCTGCCGGCGTGCTCTCGTTGCCGGCATTGTCGACCACGCTCAGGCGGAAGCGGTACCGACCGGGGGCGAAGCGGTTGGACACCGCCAGCTGCGGCTCGCTCTGGGTGATGGTCTTTTCCGGGGTGAGCACGGGCATGGCGGTCAGTCCCGGTCGATCAGGGTGAAGCGATAGCTGACCACCTTGCCGTCGCCCTGGTCGCTCGACCGCGCGCCGGAGAGGATGAAGCTCTCGCCCTCCTTGATGCGCGGTTCGAGCCGCTTGCCGTTGCCGTCGACCATGTCGAGCACGGCAGTCGGCTTGGCGGCATCGAGCACGACCACTTCCAACACGGCCGGTTCGCTTTCGTTGCCGGCATCGTCGACCACCACCAGCTGGAAGCGGCTGGCGCCGAGCGGCAGCTGGTCGTCGGGGCCGAATTCGACCTTCACCACCGGGTCGGTCTGGGTCACGGGCTGGTTCTTGACGAAGCGTGGCATGGGCTATTCCCTTCAGTTCCAGGTCCAGATGTAGCGGTTGATGCGGCGGCCTCTTGCCGCCTCCGAGGCGCTGGCATCGAGCCAGAAGCCGTCGTGCGCGCCGGTCTCGCCCGGGCCGCTGGCGCGGGCCACGGGGGGCGGGTCGACCGGGCCATCGCTGCGCCGGTCGAGCGCTCCGGTGCCGTGGAGGACATCGCCGGCCGACAGCCTGCTGCGCTCGACGGCAAAGGTTTCGGGCACCCAAGGCTCGGTCAGGAAGCTGTCGATGCCGACCAGCGAGGCGGCCCCGACCATGAACCTGGTCGTCACCGGCAGCGCCGTCACCTCGACATGCGCCGGGGCGATCGCCCGGGCCGCACGAAGCAGGCGCTCGATCTCGCCATCGCCGCGCCCGGCATCCTTGTGCATCACCAGCATCACGCGGTGCGCCAGCTTGCGATAGAAGGCGGCAAGATCGGCTTCCTCCGCCGCCGACTTGGGAAGATCGCTGCGGAAGTGACCGAGCAATTCGGCTCGCTCTTCCGCGCCCAGGATCAGGCTGTCGCCGACGATCGAATTGCCCGAGCGGACCATGCCGAGCAGCATCGGATCGCTTTCGTCGGCGAGGTCCGCGCCAAGAATGGTGGCGAAGGTCCGGCGCATGCGGAACCCTTCGAGCGGGACGATTGAACCGCGCGTGATTGATCCGCCGATCAGCACTTCGGTATCGCCCCCGCCGCGCGGGTCAGCCACCGACAGCACCAGCGCCCGGAACTGCGCCCCGTCGACCTCCACCTGCGCCAGTTGACCGGGGCGCGGCACCCGGCCGTCCGGATCGATCTTTCCGCCGCGCAGCAATCGCCCCCCGGTCTCGAGTTCGAGGATTGCGCTGAGGCCCGCGAGCGTGCCGCCGAGCCGGCGCAGGTGCGGGGCACACCGAAGTTTTTGCCGCTTGCGGACCGGGTCGGTCTCGTCGGCAAAGTCGAAGCCGGTCCAGCTGGCGAGCCAGTCGAGCCCGCTGTCGGGCACCGATTGCGGATCGGTGACCGTCCAGGCGCGCCCGACGCGGCCCTCGATTTCGGTCAGCGGGCCTTCCATCAGGTGGATGAGGCGTTCGAGGAAGTCGGGCGCTGTTGCGCCGCCGGTTTCGCGGGCATCGGGACCGGAGACGGTCTCACCGTAAAGATCGGGCAGGTACCGATCGCGATAGGGGAAGCGGTCGCCATAAAGGCGCAGGGCATGCAGCGAAGGCGTGCGCTGGCCGTCGCCGGTGAGCTCGACGTGCAGGTAGAGGTAGCGCCCCGAAACCCGCCGTACGCGGGTGCGGCCGTTCTGCACCAGGCATGTGAACAGGCCCGCCTCATGCGGCTCCGGATCGCATGGCAGGAAGCCGCGATGGCCGGGCACTTCGCTGCGGCTGTGCGACCAGGCGAAACGCGGCCATTGCGGGGCGAAGCTTTCGTCAGGCACCTCCTCCCAGGCGCTGGCCGACCCTGCGAGGTGGAGACTCCAGCCGTCGCGCGACGCGGCGTCGAGCGGCGGTGCGGGCGAGGTCGGCCGATTGGCGGCATGAACGGCGATCCGCGCTCCGGTTCCGACCGGGAAATGCGCTTCGACATAGAGGCGGTGCCAGACGCAATCGTGCCTTCCTCCGTCGATCGGACCGATGAGCACGCTGCCAGAACGATTGTGTGCCAGCCGGGAAATCGCCCGCAGCCGCTGCAGGGCGCGGTGCGGTGCCGGCCTGGCCCGCGCGACGATGTGGAAGGCCTTGGCCCAGTCGCCGTCGCACAGGCCCGGTCCGGCATGGTCGATCAGCGGCAGGAAGCGGCCATTGGGGGTGAGCGGCTGAGACGATGCGCCGATCTGCGCCACGTCGTAGGCGAAGACCCGGTTGGCCAGGCCGTCGCCGTCGGTTGCCAGCACGCACAGCTCGCCGGCCCCGTTCCAGCACAGCGAGACCGGAAACCTCAGCCCGGCCAGAACGCTGCGGCGGAAGCCCTCGCCCGCGCGGTAGATCAATAGCTCCGCCGCTTCGCCGGGATGCCAGCAGAGAACCGCTACCTGGCCATTCGGCCCCGCGCGTAGCGCGACCGGCTCCAGCGGGGACGGGATGGCTCCCTCCCGCTCGACAACTATCCGCAGGTCTTCAGGATCGGGGTCGTCTGGGATGAAGCTGGCATCTGGCGCCACGCGGCGGGCGATTTCCGGCATCGGACTGCCGAGGATGCGGGCCAGCCTGTTGCTGTCGATGGCAAGCAGCCACGGTGCTTCGCCCGGTGCGCAGCTGGAGAGGGAAGCGTTGAAGGCGGGATGGCCGACTTCCTCGATCGGCCAGCGCTGGCGCATGTCGATGGCCGCGACCTTGCCGTCGCGGACGAGCCAGGCGACGTCGTCGGCGAAGGCTAGGTCGGTCGGGCGACGCAGCACCGTCCCCTCGGCCAGCCCGTCGGCGAGACGGATGGGATCAAGCCCGAAACCGCTTGCCATCAACTGGCCCTCGGTCTCGTCCCACCAGGCAAAGCTGCCGGCATGGTCGCGGATGGCCGAGGGGCGATTGATCCATTCCCGCGCAAGGGCTTCGTTTTCCGCCAACTCGGGCGCCCGTTCTCCGCGTGCGATCTCGATTCCTCCGGCGGCCGCGTCCCGCGCCAGGCCCTGGCCGCTGGCGGGAAACGGCGGATCCTCGCCGAGGCCGAACGCATCGGGGCCGCGCCATTGCCAGAAGGGGACGTTGTTTACGTCCATTGCAGCCTCCGGGATGCAGGGGGGCTGGCGAGCCGTCGCATCAGCAGTGCTCCGGAACCACGGGCACCGGCACTGCCCCGTTGCCACTGCCCGCGTCGTCCGCCGCCGGTACGCTGTCGGCCGCGCGGGTGCCGATGCCCACGCCCGCCGAGAGCAATTCGGGCAGCTGCCATTTCTCAAGTTCGATTCTTGCCCGTCCTGCACCGTCGGGCGGCACCTCGCGCCACAAGCCGGCCTGCTGAACGAACAGGCGGACCGGCGCGACCGAGCGGACGCCGGGCAAGCGCGCAAGGGCGAGCTCGATGTCGCGCGCCTCGACCGTCCGGCCCAATTCCCATCCCGTTCCGGCAAGGCCACCGGGCGCCAGAGGCCAGCACAGCTGGTGCAGCCGCTCTGTCGCCATGCGGATGATTTCCGCCCGCCGATCCTGCTCGATCAGTTCGACGGCTGCGGTGATCCCGATGCTGCGGTAATCGGGCGCAACGACATAGAGTTCGGTCGCCAGCGGACGACGCTCGTCGAGCCAGCGGTGGAAGGTTTCGAGCATCGGCCGGTCGGGGCGCGGGGCGGGCGCTCGGGTACGGGTCGAGCCGGGCAGCATCATCACGGAGACCGCGCCCGGCATCGCGGTTTCGCGATTGTGCGGCCGAAAATGCTCGAGCACTTCGACCCGCGCCACCGGCACGCCCGGCGTGCTGGCGGCCAGCGTGCGGATGTCGTGAGCCGTGACGGCACGGTCGCGGTGGCGGATCAGGGCGGGAATGCGCTTCTCGCCGGCTGCCACGCTCTCCGCATCGTCTCCGCCGGTGAGCGGCAGCGGCTGTACCAGCTTGATCTTGGGCTTGCCGGGAACGGTCGGGAACTGGCCGAGCGAACCTGCAGGAAGATTACCCTGCCGCCCGCCCCCTGCACGCATGGCGATGACCTGCACCGCGCGGCCCGCGCCCGGTGCCTTGCCGTTGACGCCATCGCCGAAGCTGACCGTGCCCGCCTCGCTGTCGAGCGTGTAGACCCGTTCGTCAGCGCCGGCGGCGCCCACTTCGGGCACCTGGCGATAGGGGATGAGCCCGGCCTGTTCCTCGACCGCGATCTGGAGCGAAGCGGGATCGACTGCGCCGGTGCCGAGGGCGAAGCTCTGCCCGCTCGCCCCATTGCCGCGCCCGATGGTCTGGCGGCCGTAGCTGCGGCGCTGCTCGATCTCGACGCAGTTTGGTCCGGCCCAGCTCAGCGCCAGCTTCCCGGCTGCCGATGCGGCATCGGGCCGCAGCCTGAGCCAGGTGACGAGCCGCGCCGCCATCACCGGATCGTCGATCCGCGGTGGCCGGTCGCCGACGCCGGCCTGGTAGGTGCTGGCGACGTCGTTGGTGGGCGCGCCGATGTCATCCTTGCCCGGCAGCAGCAGGCGGACGATCCCGGCACGGGTCAGGCCTGCCGTGCTGTCGGCCAGCAGGTCGAGCGGCAGGTAACGATTGCCATCGCCCGCCCCGGTGCAGATGTCCCAAGCCTGACCAATCGGCTCGCGGATGCCGATAGCTTCGCCGAACTGCGGCACCGCAAGGCTGGGCGCGAGGCCGAGATTGATCGAGGCGGCGCGGTTGTCGGCCCCGCCGCCGAGCGCATCGATCACGGCGGTCTTCGTCGCGGCTTCGGGGTCGGGCGCCAGCAGGGCCATCCACAGCGCCCCGTCGACGGTTTCGCCGATGATATCGACCCCCGCCGGAACGGCCTTGCCGCCACCGAAGACCGGCGTGGTGACATAGCCGGCGACCCCGGCGTCGAGCGCGAACAGCTGTTGCAGGTCGGGCAGCAGCCCGGCGAGCTGCTGCTGTTCGTCCACCGTCGGCCGGCGCTTGATGAAGCACTGGCCCTCCACGGGCATTACCTCGATCTCGTTCTGGATCTCGAACGGCAAAGGGCTGTCGATGCGAGTGCCCTTGCGGAAATCGGCCGATTGCAGCTGCGCCGGATTGTCGAACTGCATCTGCACCAGTCCGCGCGACGGCAGGGCAGGGCGCAATTGCAGGCCGAGCAGGCGCAGGAAGGCCAGCCGTTGCCGCTCCGGGATGAGATTGGCGCGGTAGAGGATGTTGTCGCCGAGCCAGGCGAACAATTGCAGGATGGTAAGGCCCGGGTCGCCCGTCTGGGGCGCGGTCCATTCGGGCGTATGCGCCGGGATCCGCGCGATCAGGTCGGCCTGCAGCCGTTCGAAGTCGAGATCGTCGAGCGCCGGGGGTTTGATCGGCATCAGGCCCCTCCCACGTCGACGGCGGCGCGGATCCGTGCGAGCGCGCCGCTCGGGCGGATGCGATAGGCGATGGTGACATCGACCCGGCGCGGATTGTCGGTCTCGGCCACGGCGATCCGTTCGACCTGTACGCGCGGCTCGTAGCGGTTGATCGCGTCACCCACGGCCTGCCTGATGGCGAGGCGCGTCTCCGTGGAATTGGGGCGTGCCAGCATCGTCTCCAGCCCCGCGCCGAAGTGTTCGCGCATCAGCAGCTCGCCGGGCGCGGTCCGCAGGATCACTTCGATGGACTGCCGGATGCTGGTCGGCCCGTCGGGCCAGCGCAGGCGCCCGTCGGCATCGGGCAGCGGCAGCAGCGGCCAGCCGACGCCGACCGGGGTGGCGGCATTCCTCGCGGTGGTGAACAGCGGACCGCTCATTCGCCCTCCTTCGGCACCGGGATCGGGATGCAGATCTTGATCCACAGCAGCCAGCTGAAGATGATGTTGAACAATTGCAGGAAGATATTGAGCACGATGAAGGCGCAGATCGTGATGATCGGCAGCGAGAAGCTGCACAGCCAGCCGAGCCCGATGCCCGATGGCGTCGAGCCCTCGCCGTCGGCCAGCTTCTTGGGGTCCTGCGTCAGCAAATTGGCCAGCACCGGCGGCATTTCGAAGGCGACGTTGGGCTTCACGTTCCTGAGATCGGCGATGTCGGGCAGGCCGATCTTCACCGGCGGCGCATCGCTATCCCACCACGGACGGATCTTGAAACTGCGCGAAGCCTCGCCCCAAACCAGCCGCACCGGGCAGTTCGGACCGTGCGACAGACGGACGAAGGGCTTGACCGAATAGAGCCAGCCGGGCCGGTCGTATTTCGGCGTGTCGGGCTGGAACTGCCGCGCCCGTTCCGACAAGCTCGCCTTGGCCCTGGCAGTCAGTGTCTGCGCCAGCGAAGCGCTGCGCGCGGGCCAGCGCAAGGGCATGACGGTGCCGGTCCGGTTGCTCGCTTCACCCAGCAGGATCGGGCAGGCTTCAAGCAGCCATGTTCCGGCGAGGATGCTTTGCGTCACCGTCCCGCTGCTGGTTTGTGCCAGCGGCAGGGTGACCGTGTTCAGGCTCGCCAGCAGCGCACTGCCCGCCGCCGATCCCGAAGCGAGGCCGAGTTCGTTCTGGCACTGGCGGAGGAGTTCGGCGAGGTCGCGCATCGCCGGGTCGGCGGCGTCCTGCGCCGGTCGCCAGTTCGGCTCGAGCCGCTGCCCTCCCTTCAGGAACAGCACGTCCCCACCCTGTCGCAGGAAGCGCGAAAGGTGGTTGTCAAGCAAGGCGGCATCGGCCGGGGGGAGGTTGGCGTAATCGACCGCGTCGCGCGCGGCGGGCGAGCGTTCCGAGCTTGCCAGCGGCAGGGTGGCGAACAGCACGGTCTTGCCGAGCCTGGCACAGACATCGGGCGGGGCGCGGTGGAGCAGCAGCACTTCTTCCTGCGGCAGGCCGGAGGCATTGCGCCTGTCCGCCACGGCATGCAACGCGGCATCTGTCGTGCCGGGTGCCAGCACCATCTGCCGCGCCGGATCGGGGTCCGGTTCCGCGCCGGCAGGCAAGGAAACGGCATGCCAGCCGAGCGGCTTGCCGTGCTGCTTGCACCAGGCGAGCCTTGTGTTTCCGGGGCCGTGGCGGCGCAGTACGAAGCCCATCGAGTCGATCTTCGCCGGTGCCACGGGCGGCGATCCGGGCATGCGGCAAGCCAGCTCGTAAAGCACGACATTGGTCCGCGCGTGGACCGGCGGGCTGAGCCGTGGCACCCCGTTGGTATCGCGAGCGTAATCCTGCCGCCGGGCAAGGCGATCCTGCCAGTCGCTGGCGGACAGGTCGGCAAACAGCGCGTCGAGATAGGACGGCTCGGAATAGCTGACGATCAGCACGTTGCCCTGCCCCAGCCCGCCCAGCGGACGCAGCACGGCATCGTGGTGCCGCTGCGGCGGCATCTTGGCGACCATCCGGCGGGCGCGGGCAGGGTGCAGCACGGCGGTCACCACATGTTCCCCGCACCGGGCGAATAGGCGCCACTGGTTATGCTGGTTGTGGTGATGGAGCGGCAGGTAATGTCGCCGGTGAAGGTGGTGGATTCGCATTGCACCAGCGTGTTGCTGGCGCGAACGACCAGCGAAGATCCGTCAATCGTAATCATGCCCGACGATTTGATCTCCATCGATCCTTCGTTGATGATGATCCGGTCGGTGCCGTTCAAAGCGATCTCGATGTTTTGCGAACCGGTACAGACCACCTTGGCGCCCTGCGGCGTCTCCAGCGACACCACCTCGCTGCCGGCGCTGCTCTCGTCGATGGCTATGCGCGTGCCGTTGCGGCCGTTGAAGCTCCACAGCTGCACATTCTCGCCCGGCGTATCATCCGGCGGCGCGCCGCGCCCGTTCCACATCGCACCGACCACCACCGGATAGGACGGGTCGCCGTCGATGAAGACGACCAGCACTTCCTCGTCCATGCCGGGGAGGACGAACATGCCGTAGTCGGGTCCGGCAAAGCCGGTCGCGACCCTGGCCCAGACCGGCGCATCCTTGTGCGGGTCGAACGAGTTGAGCTGTACCTGCACCCGGCCGCGGTTTTCGGGATCGGTCACGCCGACCACGATCGCGCTGTGCGGCATGGCCATCCATGCCGGCGGCGTCGCCACCGGCAGGTAGCTGTCGATCGCGGCAGGATCGGCCAGCGCGCTCATGGCTGCTCCCCGAAATGCGCGCCGAGCGCGGTGAAATCGGTGTAGTAGCCGTTCTCGCGGTCGAACCAGTGATGCGCCTCGGCGATCAGGTACTGGTTCACAAAGGCGGGGTTCATGCCCGAAATGACCGCGAAGCTGCCGACGCGCAATTGCGGCGTGCCGACCGCGGTTCCTTCGATCCGGACGAACCGCCGTGCCTGCTGGCGGAAGGCGGCCTGGGCGAAGGCATCCGCCCCGGCCTGCTCCAGCGCGCCCTGGCACCGGATCTGGGTCTTGTATGCGTCGAAGTGCGCCGCAAGGTAGGCAGTGCCGAGCGCGCCTTCACCCGGTCCGGGGTTCCGGGCGCTTGTGACGCTCGCCTGCACCCGTTCGCCGCCGCCGATGTCCATCGCGCTGACCACGATCTCGCCGCTTTGCGTGGCGATGTCGGCGCGGGCCCGCGCGCGCACCAGCGAACCGGGCGAATAGAGTTCGACCATGGTGCGTTCCTGGTCGGCGATCGGCCCGATCTGCAGCGTGCCTTCGACCACCTGCATGTCGGCATCGAGCTTGCCCAGCACCTCGCGCAGGAAGGCGAGATCGGACTGGCCGGCCTGCAGCCAGTCGCGCGCCGGCTCGGCGAGCCCGTCGCGGATTTCGACCGGCAGGTCGTGGAACCCGGCGATTTCCTCGCAGACCTGTTTCGGGCTCTTCGCTTCGTAGAGGTGCGCCCTGCGGGTCTGGCGCAGCGGAAACAGCAGGTCCTCCGCGAAGACGGTGATAACCGGGGCGGTGCCCTGGTCGACCTCGCTTTCGATGGCGGTGATGGTGCCGCGAAAGATTTCGGCCGGTTCGGTTTCCGTCCCCATGCCGACCAGGATCGACTTGCCGATCCGCAGCGGATGGTCGCTGCCCATTGCGCCGAAGCCCCGGCTGCCATCGGGTGCGTCGACCCAGTCGGTGAAACTGATCTCCAGCGACGAGAGCCCGCCGAGCGCCTCGGTCATGCGCAGGCTGCGCAGGTTCATCCGCAGCATCGGATAGCTGGTTTCGTCGATCTCGATCGTCGGCCGCGAACCGAGGAAGGTCTGGGGATCGTCGCGGGCCATCAGGCGGCTCCTCCGGGGGCGAGCGGACTCAATCCGCCGCGCGCCGCCACACCCGCTCCGCCGCGCGTTGCCGCATCCGCGCTTCGGCGCGCCGCGCATCCTCGCTGTTGGGCGACGAGAACGGCGCGACCGCGCGCGGTGTGGCCGAGGCACCGGACGGTGCGACCTCCTCGGCTTCCATGTGATCGATGGTGACGGCCATGGCGGTTCCTTTCGGCGGGATATGGGCGTGTGGGCAGGCTCGTGAGCAGGTTGGGCATCAGAAGACCCTCACGGAGCTGGCGGTGGTGCGCGTGGTGCCGGACCCGGAAGAGGTGACCGTAGTGGTCGTCATGGTGGCCCGGCCGAGAAGGTCGAACGAACTGTCCGGGCTCGGGCGCGGCATGTCCCAGCTCGGCAGCAAGGCGGATGGATTGAGCGGCGGACCGCGCGACACGGGCGGTTCGAGCAGTCCGGCGAATGCGCCTTCGCTGGCCGAAAGCCCGGCCAAGGGCCGCATCCCGACCGATCCGCTCGACCAGCCGCTGGAGTAAGAAGACGATCCGCCGGAGGACCAGGCGTAGCTCTCGCTGTAGCTGGTCGACTCGCCGTAGGAGTTGCCGAAAGCACCGAACGCGCTCCCGCCACCGGCCATGCCGCCGAACCCGGCCGAGGTCCCGCCGAAAGCGCCCGCGGACGCACCGAAGCCCGCACCGGCACCTGCTCCTGCCGATGCCCCGAAGCCCGCGCTCGCGCCAAAGCCTGCGGCACCGCCGAAGCCTGTCGCCCCCCCGAAACCGGCACCCGCGCCGAAGCCCGCTCCGGCGCTGACCCCGGCACCGAACGATGCACCGGCATCGAACGAACTTCCCGCGTTGAACGACGCGCCGGCGCCGAAGCCAGCCGACGCCGACATCGAGGCCGAGACATCGGCGGACAAACCGACGTTGGCGGAGAGGCCGATCCCGACATCGAGGCCGAAGCCCGCGCCGAGTCCGAGCCCCAGCCCGCCGCCTGCCGAGGCGCCGAAACCGAAGCCGACCGAAGCCCCGGCGCTGAGCCCGAGCTTGAAACCGGCCGCCGCGCCGATGGCGACCCCGCCACCGACGCCGAGCCCGCCTCCGCCTCCGCCGCCACCGGGGAAACGCAGGTTCTCGACGCCGTTCTTCTTGCCGACATCGCGCTGCTTGCCGCTGTTTCCGGCCTTCGTCGCCAGCGCCGTGGTGCCGAGCCCGCCGACAGGTTGTGCGACCTCGACGGTCTGCATCGCAGTAGACGGCAGCTCGTCGAGCGCTGCGCCGCTCATGGAAATCTGGACCGAGGAGCGCAGCGGGATCCCTTCGGCGGACCAGAATTCGAGCGTCTCGGTGAGGCTTTCGATCAGCCCCACGAAAGCAAAGCCGCCCCAGCTGAACTTGACCTGCGGCACAGGGGAATCGTCGGCCGGATAGGCCAGCAGCTTGAGTTTTGCGGTGCCGTTGTCGCCGGCGCGAACGTCGGTCCCTTCCTCGCTGGTATCGAAGAACAGGGTCGTGCTGAGGCGCGGGCGCGACTTCTCGATGGTGACGATGGGGTCGCCGCTGTCCTGCCGATCCTCGTTGCGCTGGTTCGACAGCGTGACCGTCAGGCTCTCCGGATTGAAGGTACAGTCGAGCTTCTCGCTGGTGCTGGCGCTGCCGTTCTCGAACTTGGCGATGCTGGCGCGGGCGATCGAGGGAGGCGTGCCGGTCATGCCACGGCACCTGCAGGTGCGGGTGTCGGCGAGGGTGCGGGTGCCGCCGGTGCTGAACCGAGGTCGGCCTGGGTCAGGACATGGAAGCCCTCATGCGCCAGGTGCAGTTCCTCGACCGCCATTTCGCCGCTGGCAGCATTGAGATCGCCGACACGGAACTTGACCGGCATCGCCCGCTGGATCTTCCAGCCCAGCACGGGCGTGCGCTGGTTCAGCAGAACGATGGAGACGTCGGCACGGCTGCTGGCGTTCCAGTTGCCGTTGGCGGCATTCTCGCCGCTCGCCGGATGGTTGGCCCCGTTGAACAGCGAGAACCAGCCCCACAGGTGGCGGGACATCACCAGCCCGCGCTTGAGCACGATGGTGGCGAAACTGACCTGCCCGACGCGCTGGTGGACACGGTAATTGTCGCCGCCGGAACGGATGGTCTTGGGCTCCATCGTCGCCTCGAGGCCAGAGACCTCCGAAAAGCCGCCGATGATCGCATCCTTGTCGTGCCCCAGCTTCTGGTCCTCGCCCGAAACCGCAGCGATGTTGCCGAACAGGCCGAGCGAGAAGGCGACGTGGAAATTGTAGGCGCCGAGCGGCGTCATCATGTCCTGGCCGGCGGGAATGGTGATGGTCATGCCGCCCCTCCCGCCAGATCGAGCGTTACGGCGATGTGCTGCAGCGTACGGGTGGGGCGAAACCGGACCTGCGCGATCACGCGGCCTTGGTCGATGTCGCTTTGCAGCATGGTCGAACGGTCGCAGACGACTTCGTAAGCCTCGCCGGCGTTGCCGCCTGCCAGCGCCCCGCCGCGCCAGAAACCGTCGAGCAGTTGCTCCATTGCCTGCCTGGCACGGCCCCACGCCTGCGGCCCGTTGTCGGCAAAAGCGGCATCGAGACCGACATGGCGTGCGTGCCGCAGCAGCGCGCCCATGATCCGCGCCACTTGCCCGTCGCGCCAGGCATCGTCGCGCGTGCTCGTGACATCGCTCAGCAGGTGGAAATCGCTGCGCCGCCAGCCAAGCAGTGCGAGAGCGTCGCCGAGCCAGCCGTAGGGCCCGCTTGCCGGTTCGCGGCGCAGCACTTCGGCGGCGAGCTCGGGTACGGTGCCACGCACCCTGCTGGCGATGGGGCCGGCCGCGATCGCATGGACGCCGCCTGTCAGCACACGCTGCGCCAACCGGCCGAGAACGATGCCCTCCGCGCTGCAGACGCCTTGGCCCTGCGTTGCCGAACGGTCGGTCGCGAGCCAGGGGTAGACGAGGACCTGCCGCCCGCAGGCGACGAGGCCTTCTGAAAACAGGCCCTGTCCCCCGAACGCAGGGAGGGCCGGATCGTCGAGCGCCAGCGGCCAGGTTTCCGCTTCGTGCGGCATGGCCGGATCGGCGATGTCCGGCAATGGCAGGGCGGCTACGTGGATCATGTCGCGGCGATGCTCCGCCCCGCCGCGACCGGCGAGGAGGGAGAGGACCCGTCGGATCGCCCCGGCCCAGAGCGAGAAGCCCGCCAGGTCGAGCCGGGGGGCGGTAAAGGCCGGACGACCGGCACCTTCGGGCGGGGGCGGCGGCGCGTCTCCGGGCGCACAGGGAATGAACTGCTCCTCGCCCAAGGGCGGGAATTCGGGGTCGGGCAGGCGCAGCGCCGGTCCGGCAATCAGGTCGGGCAGATCGGGCAGGCAAAGGAAGGCCGCCTCCTCGACCGCATAGGCAAGACCCGCGCCGCTCCAGCTCGACGGATTGTACGGGTCGAATGCGCCCGTATTGGCGGGATTGAATCCGGGTATCAGGGGAACCCGCTCGTCTGCTTCAGGGGCAGGCGCGGTGTCGGTCCAGTCGATCAGGCTGCGATAGCGGGCTACCTCGGCCGGGTCGGGCACAGATTGCACCAGGTTCGCCATCACCGGCAGCGGATCACCGGTGCGCAGGATCCAGCAGCGCGCGCCGCCCTCGGCGAAGAACTGTTCGACTGCCAGCCCAAGCCTGCCTGGCACCTCGTCGGGAGAGGTCCCCACGAGAGGCCGCGCCTGCCAGTCGAACAGCGCCTCGAATTCGGCGAAGCTGTCGATCGGCACCGGAACATCGAGCAGGGTTTCGAGCTGTGCGGGCTTGCGCGCAAGTTGTCCCGATCCGGCAAACTCGCTTGCCAGCAGCCACGCCAGCAGCGGGGCGGGAAGGGGGGTATCGGGCTTGCGCGCCACGAGGCCGACGAACAGCGGCACGTCCGAACGGGCGGCCTGCATCGGCGGCTTGGCTGGGGCCTGGGACAGGGTGAGCTGCGGCAAGGGCATGACGGGTCAGCCGGCAGTGGCAGCGGCACCGGGCGGCCGAACCGACCGCCGGGCACCGCGCCCCACCATCACTCCTCCACGAAATCGAGTTTCTTGACCGACAGGACCAGCTCTTCGAAAGCGACGTCGCTGGCGCCCTTCGCGGCCAGTGTCGGCCCGGTCCATTTCATCGGCTTGGCGTCGAGCAGCTTCCACCGCAGGATCGGTGTGCCGACCTCGTCGTTCAGCGTGATCGTCACCGCCCGCCCGGTATCCGGGTTCCTCCGCGTCGCCTCGACCCAGGTCCAGAAGTTGCGCAATCCCATCAGCCCGCGCTTGAGCGTGACGTCGCCGCTCTTGTGCATGCCGGGGATCTTGCGGACGCAGTTCTCCTTGTCGTTGCCCTGGCGGTATTCCATCATCGTGATCTCGGTCGAGAGCCCGGAGACGTCGGAAAACCCGCCGAGCGCGGTGTTGGAGGGCGGATCGTCCCCCAGCTCGACCAGAAAGTTGTAGGCGCTGTAAGGCGTTTCGCGCGTTGGCATGGTCTATCTCCTTCAGCTCCGCGCGTCGGCCGTTGCCTGGCCGATGCGGAAAATGACGAACTCTGCGGGGGTCAGCGGGGCGACCCCGACGAGGCAGACGAGCCGCCCATTATCGAGATCGTTCTGGGTCATGGTCGACCGGTCGCAGCGGACGAAGAAGGCCTCCTTGGGCGATCCGCCGAGCAGCGCGCCGTTGACCCATTCGTTGTAGAGGAAGTCCGACACGGTGGTGCGGACATTGGCCCACAGCCGCTCGCCGTTCGGCTCGAACACGGCCCACTGCGTGCCGCGGTCGATCGAGGCCTCGAGATAGAGGAAATAGCGCCGGATATTGACGTATTTCCATTCAGGGTCGGAACTGATCGTGCGCGCGCCCCAGACCCTGATGCCGCGGCCAGGCAGCGGACGGATGCAGTTGATGCCGAGCGGGTTGAGGATTTCCTGCTCGCCGAAGCGGACGTTGGTCTGGAGCTCCAGCGCGCCGGTGACCGTTTCGTTGGCCGGTGCCTTGTGCACGCCGCGCTGGACGTCGTTGCGGGCGTAGATGCCCGCGACGAAGCCCGACGGGGGCAACATGATCTTTTCCGGCTGGGTCGGGTCGACCGAGGCGTTGGGGTTCGCGATGCCGATCCACGGATAGTAGAGTGCGGCATACTTGCTGTCGATTTTCGACTTGAGCGCCTTCATCTCGTCGGGCGTCTTGCTGGGCGGCGGATCGAGCACGGCAATCCGGTAGGACCGCCGTTCCTGCGCATGGCCGATCAGCTTCTGGTTGATCGAAGCCGCAACGGTGTCGCCGAAGGCCGAGGCGCCCGGCGCGGCGACGATAGCGATTTCCTCGATCGCCAGCAGCTGGTTGAGCGCGTCGTCCCAGTCGTCGTCCGCCGGTGCGGCCTTGCCGTCGCTGCCGCCCGAAAGCGGCACGGTGCGGGTCAGCGTACCGTCGACCGAGACTGCCCCGTTCATCAGCGCGGCGAGCAATTCATGCGACGCGGCCTTGTCGCCGATCGAGATGCGCACCGGGTTGGACAGCCGGTCGGTGGTCCGCGGGGGATTTTCGCCCAGTACCAGCCCGATGTAGCGCGGATGGCGCGGGTGCAGGCCCAGTCCGCCCGCCTCGTAGACGAGTCCCGTGCCGTCGTGCACCGCCACCCGGACGCCGACGATTTTCACCGCCGTGGTTCCGGCCGCATTGGTATAGCTGGTCGCGGTCCCGTCGGTTTCCATCGGCGAAGTGCCGAGAACAAAGGTCTTGTCGTTCAGCTCGACGGTCGTGCCCGCCACTTGCCGGTCGGCCAGTTCCTTGGTCGTTTCGAGAACTTCCTTGAAAATCTGCACGCGGAAATTATCGGCAGGCGATCCCGGCAGTTTCGCGCCCCCCACCTGCCGGGCGACGAACTTGACCTGCTTGTCGGCCGCGACGTTGTTGCCGGCGTTGAGCACCTTGCTTTCGGCCGGCACGGCATCCGTGCCGGGAATGCGCGCGACGTAGAGGCGCCCGCCGCCGTTGCCGAAAAAGGCCGCGACCGAATGGGCGAGGTAGTTGGGCATCGGCCCGGCTTCCATCACCAGGTCGTCGGCACCGCCGTACAGCCTCTCGAAATCGCCGTAGGACGTCAGCATGGTCGGCTGCTCGGCTTCGTCGCCCGAGGCCAGCGGCCCGCGCGCGGTCATGCCGACGAAGCCGGCCGTGCTGGTGCCGACGCCGGCGATCGACTTGGATCGGAAGCTGGTCTCTTCGACATACACTCCTGGTGCGAGATATTCGGGCATCCTAAGCCTCCTTCAGCGGCGAGACGGGGTGTGCGGGTAATCGGGACTGGGCGCGCGTGCGTCTCATGGCGCGCTCCATGACAGCGTGGCCTTGGCGATGTGCCCGGCCTGGATATCGACAGGCGACTGGACGATGGTGTTGCCGGCCACCGCGGCGATGATCTTGTCCGGGTCGACCGGCTCGGCGGTGGCCTCGGGCGGCATCGCGTTGAAGCGGGCCAAACCGCCATCGACCAGCGCTTCGACGATCTTGCCGTGAACCGGGCTGGCGGAGGCACCGCTTCCCGCGGCTGCAAGCGCCAGGCCGGTCATGATCAGCAATGCTTCGCCGTGGGCGTTGGTGATCCCGACCGCCCGGATCGTCCCGCTGGCGCTGTCGCGCAGGCGGACGACGGCATTCTCGATCAGCGCACCGTCGTCGTCGCGCGAAAGGCCGACGATGACTCCGGCCGCATTCCCCCCGAGCGGGAAGGCGGTGGTTGCAGGCAGCGCAATCGGGGCCGGCTGGAACAGCGAATTGGCGGCTGCGCGATTGGCCGGGTCGGGATCGCGCGGCAGGCGCAGCGAAGCCTTGCGCGGCATGTAGCGGCGTCCGGACGGGCGCAGGGTGAATTCAAGGCGCTTGCCGCCGACGGCAAAGGCCGATTGCTGGCTTTCCCAATGGGCCGACAGGCCGGGATCTTCGGCCCAGTGCTGCAGCACGAACAGCCCGCTGCCCTTGCCGAACCAGCGGCCGTCCGCGCATTCGAGCGTCACCGGCTCGTCGATCGCTTCGCCCAGCGGGCCGACCAGCTGGATCGCGGCGACCATCCGGCGGTCGAGCAAGGCGACGCTGCGGCTCATCCGGCCATCTCCCCGGCCAGCAGGGCGGCTTCGTCGGCGAGGCCGAAACGCGATGCGACGACCGCGGGGTGGTCGGGACCGAGCGGCCCGCGCAAGCGCAGGACACGGACACGCAGCGCGGTAGAGAGGCGGTATTTCTGCCCCAGCGCATCCCACAGCTTGAACTGGTCTTCGGGTGCCATCGGCTCGGGCGCGATCTGCAGCGTCTCGCCCGGTTCCCACACCGCCCCGCCCTTGAGCGTGGAGGCATCGAGCACCGACAGGCTGGACAATTCGAGCATGGCCCAGGCGAGATTGGCCTGTTCCTCCTCCGCCTTGGCCGACCAGCTGACGAGCAGATAGACCAGCTCCAGCGCGATTTCCGCGCGGGGCGGGGCGTCGGGCGTGCGGATGGCACCGGCCCGGTGGTCGCTCGGAATCATGCTGAAGCAGACGAGGCCGAGCCCGCTGGTCGGGATCGCCGCGGTGGACAGCTTGGCGACGGTGTGCTGCGCAATATCGAGATTGGCCGGGACCGTCCCCAGCGTCCCTGCCGCAGCACCGAGATCGCGCCTTGCGCGCAGCAACTGGACGATCGATTCTCCGGCCCATTGTACGGCGGCGACCTGGGCCATGGCTCAGTCCTCCCCCTTCGCATCGAGGCCGTAATCGGCGTCGTAGCGGCGGCACTCGTCGCGGATGATCCGGCCAAGCTGGCGAAAATAGGCGGGCGAGGTGACGAGGCGGCTACGCACTCTTACCGACTGGTCGGCTTCGGAGGCCTGGCCGAAATCGAGCGAGGCGGTCGAAAGCGACAATCCCACGGCGCAGTGATTGACGTAGACCGGTGCAGGGGCGCCGTCGCCCGCCGCGGATGCGGTATCGCGGATCGAACCGTCCTGGGCCTGCTCGTCCGTCACGCGGCGCTGATCCCTCCCCTGCGCAAGATGCGCACGGCCAAAGGTGCAAACGGCGTGCCAATACGTCAGTGCTTGAAATGGAAGCCGGAATCTGCCGCGAGTGTCACATCGGCCCCTGTAACCTGTTACACTGTCCCACTGTCACAGATGCCGGCTCGAGACACGCGGGCGCGGCCTCCGGCGGCCAGAGTGGCGATGGGTCAGGTTCGGGATCAGCTGCGTTGCAGGTGCCGGTAGAGCGTCATGCGCGAGCAGCCGAGAAGCCGGGCAGCCTCGCTCTTGTTGCCCGCGCATCGATCGAGGGCACTGGTCACGGCGTCCTGCGTGAGGGAAACCTGGGGCTGGCTTCGAACGGCAGGAGGCGTTGCCTCTGCATTCCTTTTGGCCTGCATGATCGGCAGGTCGGCTGCGGTCAAAGTCGTTCCGCGATGGCCGATCAGCGCGACCTCGATCACATTGCGCAGTTCGCGGGCATTTCCCGGCCAGTCATGCGATTCAAGCGCCGCGATGGCGCAGGCAGCTATGCTAACATGCCCGCTGGCCCGGCGCGGGGCGCCCAGTTGATCGAGGAAATGCCGCGCCAGCGGCACGATGTCGTCCCGCCGCATTGCAAGGGACGGGACCTGTATGCGCGCAACGGCGATACGATAGTAAAGATCGCTGCGAAACCTGCCGGCGGCGACCTCGGCGGCGAGGTCGCGGTTGGTCGCGGCAATGACGCGGACGTCGAAACTGGATGGATGGCGGCCGCCGAGGCGGTAGCACTGCCGTGCCTCGAGCGCGCGGAGCAGCTTGACCTGGCCGGCCTGGCTCAGCTCGCCGATCTCGTCGAGGAACAGCGTCCCGCCGTCGGCCAATGCCAGCTTGCCGGGATAGGAGCTGATGGCACCGCTGAATGCGCCTTTCTCGTAGCCGAAAAGCTCGCCCTCCAGCAGATCGTCGGGAATCGCGCCGCAATTGATCGCCACGAGCGGGCCGGAGGCGCGCTTGCTTCGATGATGAAGAGCGAGCGCCACGAGTTCCTTGCCTGCCCCCGTCGGACCTTCGATCAGGCAGGTTGCAGCGCTGGGTGCGAGCCGGAGGATTTCCGCCCTGATGTGGGTCATGGCACGGCTTTCACCCGCCAGACCGAGCGTATCGACCGGCCCCGCCTCGCACCCTTGCGACTTGCAGTGACCGAGGTGGTCCTGCAGCCGGGCGCGGCCTTCGGTATCGGCCAGGTCGACCGGCAGAACGTCGCTGGCACCGGCGCGCATACAGGCGATTACGCGTTCGGCGCGGTTGGCGGCGCCGAGGACGATGGTCTTGATGGATGGCTGGAGCCGGGTCAGTTCGTCGACCAGCTCGGCATCGCGCTCGCTCTTGATCAGCGCCATGCGCGCTGCTGGCGCATCGCACGTACGGGTGCGGCGGGGGTCGATGCTGGACGTCGCGAGGCTGTGCGCCATGGCAAGCCGTTGCAGATGCCGTGCGTGAAGCACGTCGTCGTCGATGATGACGATATCGAAGGCTTCGGCGTCGCGCATGGTCTCCCCAACCGAACAAGACTCGATCCCGAGGCGGCAAGCCGAACAGACGCCAGCCAAAGGCTTGGCTCCGTCTTCGGCGCCGAACGGGCAGCATGCGACCTCGTCCTGTTGCGGTCCCCGCGATCGACCGCTGCGACGCCTTGGCGAGCTGCGGATCCGAACCGGCAACGGCGTCCATGACTTTGCAGCCCTTGAACGCGAGTCGCAGTTTTACATTCAGAACGGAGCAAATCCAAGAAGAATGGACTGCGCAAATGTGTCGCGTGGACAGGTTAGCCGCCTAAAGCGCGCGTACTGCGGGCCTTTTAGGCAAAGTAAAATTTTTCCGGCGCAGCCGCCAATGGCGTCATCACGCCCCCGCTTGCACGCGCAAGGCCCTTCGCCCTCGGGGAACCGTGGTCGTCACATCCGTTTATGCTGCGTGGACGAACCGTTTTTCAGTATCGCACCCTATCACCTGCTGCTGGCGGGCTGCGGGATCATCATCGTCGCAGCCTATTGGCTGCCGCGCTTCTTCTCGGGCCGCGAGCCGGCGGCGTCGGGATTGCTGATCATCGGCGGTCTCGCGGTCTTCGGGATCGTACCCGGGGTCCCTGCGGCGATCACGCCGCTGGATCGCCCGGCAATCTGGGAACTGGCTTCGGAATTTGCCGTGATCATCGCCCTGTTCGGAACGGGCATCCGGATCGACAAGGTGCACGGCAAGGGCCTGTGGACGCCGACGATACGGCTCCTCGCGGTGGCGATGCCGCTGTGCATTCTGGCCGTGTCGATTACGGGCATGCTGGCCGGCCTCACCCTGGCCGGCGCGGTGCTGCTTGCCGCGGTGCTGGCCCCGACCGATCCGGTGCTCGCGGCCGACGTGCAGGTGGGCGCGCCGCTCGAAGGCGGTGAGCATCCGGTGCGGCTGGCGCTGACGGCGGAAGCGGGGTTGAACGATGGCCTCGCGTTTCCCTTCGTCTACCTCGCCATCTTCATCGCCGCGGCCGGCGGCGGCATGGGCGAATGGATCGGGGAATGGTTCGGCCTTTACGTCGTCTACAAGATCGCAGTGGGGGTGCTGGGCGGTATTGTTGCCGGCTGGGTGCTCGGCCGCGTGCTCTTCGGCGTGCCGCTGGGCAACCCGCTGGCAGAAACCGGTTCGGGGGTCATCGCCCTGGCCGGCGTGCTGCTGACCTACGGCCTGACCGAACTGGTGGAAGGTTACGGCTTCATCGCAGCCTTCGTCATGGGTGTCGTCCTGCGCCGGAGCGAGGCCAGGCATGACTATCACGGCCGCCTACATAGCTTTTCCGAAGCACTGGAGCATTCGGTCACCGCCATCCTGCTCGTCATGCTGGGTGGGGCCATCCCGGCGCTCCTGCCCTATCTGGGGTGGCCGCAGGCGGCGATCGGGCTGGCGCTGGTCTTCCTGATCCGTCCGGTGTGCGGCATGCTCGCTCTGCTGGGCACGCAGCTGACCTTCAGGCAGCGGAGCGTGGTCGCCTTCTACGGTGTACGCGGGATCGGCTCGGTCTATTACCTCGCCTACGCCGGCGGTCAGCTCGAGCTGGTCAACGAAGGCGAGCTCTGGGCCACGGTGCTGTTCACCATCGTACTCTCGACCCTCGTCCACGGTTTGAGCGCAGGCGCTGCGGTGGGACGGGCGACCGACGAACCCCAAGCTGGGTGATGCCGAGACGACGAAGCCTTGCGTCTCAGTTCGCGTCCCTGCTCGCAGGTGCTCCACCGAAAGCCTGGTAGAGCCCGACCAGAGCCTGCAGCCTGTCCACCCGCGCCTGGATTTCCGCCTGGTCCACTCCCAGCAAGGCCCGCTGCGCATCGACCTGCTCGATATATGGAGAATATCCGGCCTGGTAGCGGTTGCTCGCGTGCCGCAGCGCATCCGACACCGCGACGCGCTGCCGGCCGATCGCGGCAAGCTGCCCATTGAGGCCGACGATCAGCGCCAGTCGGTCCTCGACCTCGCGAAAGGCATTGAGGGCTGTCCCGCGGTAGGCCCAGGCCGCCTGGTCGCGCTGCGCGGTGGCGGCGTCCAGCTGCGCGGTCAGTCGCCCGCCCTGGAACAGCGGCGCAAGCACGCTTCCGCCCAGCGACCAGACCGCCACCGGGTCGGATAGCAGGTCGGACAACGCTATCCCGGCACTGGCGCCGAGATTGATCGAGGGAAGGAATTGCGCGCGCGCGGCGCGCATCTGTGCATCGGCCGCAGCGATACGGAATTCCGCGGCAGCGATATCGGGGCGTCGCCGCAGGAGCTCGGAAGGCAGGACCCCCGGGACAGGGGGTGCCGTCAGTCCGTCCAGCGTGCCACGGGGCTCGATGGCGCGGGGCAGTTCGCCGGTGAGCACCGCGAGCGCGTTTTCCTGCCGTGCGATCTGGGCGCGGAGCGGCGGCAGCAGCTGGGCGGCCGCCTCGTATTCCGCCTCGGCCTGCCGCCGCTCGAGCTGCGAGGTATAGCCGACGCGCGCCCGGTCGCGGGCGAACTTGCGCGCCTGTTCGCGCGACGTGAGCGTCTGCTCCAGAACGCGCTCGCGCGCATCGAGGCCGAGCAGGGCGATGTAGCCGCTGGCCGTTGCGGCCGTAACGGAGAGGACGGCTGCTTCCCGCTCGGCTTCGCGCACGGCGGTCCCGGCCAGCGCGGCATCGATCCGGGCGCGGTTCTTGCCGAACAGGTCGATCTCGTACCCGGCGCGGAAGACGGGCTGGGCGACGAGCGCTTCCTGCGCCGTTCCGAAGGCCGAGACGTCGCGGCGGTAGGCTGCATCGACGCCGGCGCCCAGCGTGGGGAGCAGCAGCGCCCGCGATCCGGCTTCCGCCGCGCGCGCCTCCTCCACGCGCGCTGCTGCGACCTGCACATCGGTATTGTTGCTGCGCGCCTGTTCGACCAGGCGGCTCAGCACGGGATCGCCGAATGCCTGCCACCATTGCTCGTCGATCGGCGCGGAAGCGGCGATCCCGGTCCGCCACGCCGGCGGCGCGGTCACGGCGATGTCGGCGGGCGGCGAGCGCAGCGCCGGTATGCAGCCTGCAAGGGTCGCGGAGAGTGTAGCAAGGACGAGAAGCTGCCGGTTCATGACCATCAGTCCCCCGTCCGCACCGTCGCCACCACCGACATGCCGGGGCCGAGGCGCTTGGCGGCGGGCTGACCGGGGTCGATGGTGATCCGCACGGCGATACGCTGCGGCACCTTGACGAAATTGCCCGCGCCCGTGTCGGGTTTCACGATGCTGAATTCGCTGCTTGCGGCCGGCGCGATGCTCTCGACCGTGCCGGCGAGTTCGAGGCCGCCCAGGGCATCGATCGCCAGCGTCGCCTTTTGCCCTACCGCCATTTCGGCCGTTTGCGCTTCCTTGAAATTGGCGACCACCCACAGGGTATCGGGCACGATCGCCATCAACTGGGTGCCTGCCGTCACCAACTGGCCCTCGCGGGCAGCGATTTCCCCCAGCCGACCGGTACGCGGCGCGCGGATTTCGGTGCGGGACAGTTCGAATTCGGCGAGGCCCTTGGCCGCTCGCGCCCCCTCGACCTGCGCCTGCAGCGCGCCGCGGCCGACTTCCACGGTTCGGACCTGCTGCACGGCGATCTCGCGCTGGGCCATGGCCTGCCTGACCCCGGCCTGCGCCTGCCCCAGCGCGGCCCGGGCCTGGTCGCGTTCGCGCAGCGAAACCGATCCGAGCTGGGCGAGCTCGTCGATCCGCACCATGTCGGCCTGCGCCTTGCGCAGGTTGGCGCGGGCGCTGTCCACGGCGGCATCCTGCAGCGCGATCTGCGCCTGCGCCGAGCGCAGGCTCTGCTGGCTGTTGGCGAGGCTGGCCTCCTGCGCCAGCGCGGCCGCCTCGCCCTGCTGCACCTTCTGTTCGAAAGGCGTAGGATCGATCCGCGCGAGCAGGTCGCCCTTGCGAACCATCTCGAAGTCGTTGACCGCGACCTCGACGAGATAGCCGGACACCTGCGGGCTGACGATCGTCGTCCTGCCGCGGACATAGGCGTTGTTGGTCGTCTCGCTCCCCCCTCCGAAGGGAGGCAGGCCCCACGCCGCCAACGCGACGAGGACGGCGACGGCGAGGACGGCGGTGCCGATCAGTATCTGCGCGCGCGACCGGTTGGGGGCCCAGCCGCGAGCTTGCTCGTCCGGCACCTGTCCCTCGGCATCTGCCTCGACCGGCACCTCGTTTGCGACCGGTTCGATCGGCGCTGCTTCATTTGTGGTCAGGGTCTGGCCCGGGTCGGTCGGGGTGGGGGTGTTCTGCGTCATTCGGGGGTCCTGGCTAGCCGGCTTTGCAGGAATGCCAGCTCGTTGGCGAGAGGGTTGCGACCCCTGATGCGATTGATTGCCCAGGGCACGGCGACGGCGGCAAAGGCGATCGCCGCCAGTATGCCGACGGCGAAAAACACGTCGCTGAAGGCAAGGACGGCGGCTTGCCGGCCCGCCTCGGCGTTTACGCTGGCGGCCGCCGCCTGCTGCTGCAAGGCCGGATCGGTCTGGACCGACGCGGCACGCCGGGCCGAATTGGCGAGGGCCTGCGACAGGGGCTGGTTGACCACCGTCAGCGTCTGGCCCGCATCGATCAGGTGGGTCTTCAGGCGGACCGTATAGAACGCCGACAAGGCTGCCGTCCCGGCGAGCCCGCCGATCGATTGCGACAGCGAGAATATGGCAATGAAGCTAACCACGCGGTTGGTGCCCGCAGCCAGTGCGCGCAGCATCCCTTCCATCATCACCGGTCCGATCGCGAAGACTGCGGCAAAGGCGATCATGCCCTGCGTCAGGTAAAGGTCCTGCGGGCGGGTCAGGGGCCCGGCGCGGGTATCGCCGAAGGCGGCGACCGCAATGATCAGGATCGCCACCATGACCGGACGGACGAGGTCGCGCGGGTCAAGTCGCAACACCGAAAGCACCACCCCCGCGACGGTGGCACCGGTCAATACCCACAGGTAGGATACCTGCTGGTCCGGGCCGTAACCCAGGGCGGACAGCAGGCCGGTCGCCCCGAACCCCTGTTCGGCGACGAGCACGCGCACGCTCGCTGCGACCAGCATCAATGCCACGAGGTTTCGCCCGGTCAGCCATTGCAGGTCGAGCATCGGGCTCGCGCGGTTGAGCTCGATCATGATGCAGCCGCCAAGGCCGAGGATTGCCACCACCAGGGCGCCGCCGAGCCATGGCGTATCCCACCATTGAATCCGCCCCTGCACCAGAAACGCACAGAGGGCCGTGACCCCGATCAGGAACAGGCCGAAACTCGGCAGGTCGAGAGGCTCGAACGTCTTCTGCCGGATCCCCGGCGGCAGCCGCAGGAGGATCACGCTGCCCAGCGAAAGCAGCGACAGCGCAAACTGGAACAGGAAGATACGGTCCATCTGCCCATCGACGAGCAGTGCCGGCGAGAGGGCCCTCGCCAGCGGAAAAGCGACTTGCGACAGGCCGACCGAGATCACGATGCCGGCGATCCGTTTGGATGCGGGAAGGCCCTGCATGAGATAATAGAGCGACAGGGCGGACAGGCCGCTCGCCACGATTCCGGCGATGGCCCGGGCTGCTAGCTCGACCCCTTGGCCGGGCTGGACAAGCTGGACCAGGTTGGCCAGCACGAGGCCGGTCATGGCCCAGCGCACGAACGGCTGGATTCCGCGTTCCTGCCGCACCCGGAAGAGCAGCATGCTCATGCACGCATATGTCGAATAGAACGCGACCGTCAGCCAGCCCGTCTCGACCGGCGTCAGGTCGAGCGTCGCCTGCAGGGCTGGCGTATTGGCGATCAGGAAGCCGTTCTGCGCCCCGCCGGTGAGGCCCAGCAGCACACCGATCGCCAGATAGGCGGCCTTGCGGGGCGCGGGGTGGTCCGGATTGGCAGGCGATCCGGGCAGGACCGGCAATTCGTGCGGCCGGAACCGGTAGCCGCCGCGCGGGTCGACGAATGGCGGCGGAGCGACCTCAGGCTGGCTGGCTGAAGGAGGCGGCATCGCCATGCGTGTACCCCGTCTTACCGCTGTCCGGCGTTTGAGATGCGACCTCGGCTGCCCTTAGACCCCGTCCGTGCGATTTAGGAGAGGGAATCGCATCCGTCCGGACGCACCGCCGGTACTTTCGCTGCAAGGCTGCCGGCAGCCTGCGCCGCAGCGCCGGAATGCCTGTTCTCGGAAGGGATTGGTGCGCGACGCAGTCGCGAGCGAACGGTTCTCCGCCGCGACATTGCCTGTTCTGCAGGGAATTTGCAGGGAAATTCGATTATTCGAGGGTCCCAGTCGGCTGCATTTGCGAGCAATTCCCGCAGAAATCCGCCGTTTCAGGAGCCAAATTCCCTGCGCGCAGAACAGGGAATTCAAACTGCCGTTGCAGCGAAAGCCGTGCCCGGTTGCAGGGTATGCGCTCCTCGCTAGCAGCGTACGACTTTGCGGCAGATGACATCTGTCAGGACGTGATCGTAGCTGTGGATCGCCGAAGCCAAGACGTTGCATTTTCGAAGAAAATGATCTATATATGTTCCTCCACCCATCGCTGAGATAGCTGACGGAAAGGAAGATGACATGAGTACCGCCTTGAAGGTGGTCGAGCGCGATATTGCATCGCTTCGGCCCTACGCGCGCAACGCACGCACCCACTCCCGGAAACAACTCACGCAAATCGGCCGGTCGATCGAGCGTTTCGGGTTCACGAACCCGGTGCTGATCTCGGATGAAGGCGAGATCATCGCAGGCCACGGCAGGGTCGAGGCTGCCAAACAACTCGGATGGAAGAAGGTGCCGACCCTGGCGCTCTCGCATCTCTCGGAAACCGAGAGGCGCGCCTATGTTCTCGCGGACAACAAGCTTGCTCTCAACGCTGGCTGGGACCGCGAAGTCCTGGCCATCGAGCTGCAAGCACTTGTCGACCTTGAGTTCGATGCGGAGTTGACAGGGTTCAGCCTGGCCGAGATTGACCTCGTTCTCGACGACGCGAGTGAAGCAGATCCAACTGCTGCGGAAGCGCCGGAGGACGTCGTTCCGCTAGCCAGCTCCGCCCAAGTGACCTGTCGGGGCGATCTCTGGCTGCTTGGCAATCACAGGCTTCTTTGCGGTGACACCCAGTCATGCGACGATGTCTCTCGTCTGATGGCGGGCGACAAGGCAGATCTCGTTTTCACGGATCCGCCCTACAACGTCTCCATTGATGGCAACGTGTGCGGCCTGGGATCAGTGAAGCACCGCGAGTTCGCTTTCGCGAGCGGCGAGATGAACAGGGTCCAGTTCACACAGTTCCTGAAGGTCACCCTTGGCAACATGGCGGCCGTGATGCGGGACGGCGCCATTGCCTATGTCTGCATGGACTGGCGCCACATGGGTGAACTGCTCGAAGCCGGCGAAGCCAGCTTCACTGAGCTCAAGAACCTCGTGGTCTGGAACAAGACCAACGGCGGAATGGGCGCATTCTACCGTTCGAAGCACGAGCTGGTTTTCGTGTTCAAGAACGGCACCGCGGCACACACCAACAGCTTTGGACTGGGCGAGACAGGCCGATATCGGACCAATGTCTGGGACTACGCGGGGATCTCTTCGATCTCGTCGAACCGCGCCGAAGAGCTTGCAATGCACCCTACCGTCAAACCAGTGGCGCTTATCGCTGATGCGCTGCGCGATTGTTCGCGCCGCGGGGAGATCGTTCTCGACGGGTTCGGTGGATCAGGCAGCACGCTGATCGCTGCACAGAAGACCGGCCGGAAGGCACGGCTCGTGGAATATGATCCGATCTATTGCGACACGATCATCCGCCGGTGGCAGGTGTTTACCGGGAAGGACGCGGTCCTCGAAAGTCTGGGGAGGCCCTTTGACGAAGTTGCCGAAGACCGGCTCGTGGTCGCCGAGGAGTGCGAGCAATGAGCGGCGATAACACAATCAATGAGGGCCAAGGCGTGGTCCCTTACGAAGTAGGTTACGGTAAACCGCCCAAGCAACATCGCTTCCGGAAAGGCCAATCAGGCAATCCGCGAGGCCGCGCCCGTGGCAGCAGGAACCAACCGAAGGTCAACATCGGCTTTGGAATGCGTCCTGCCGAAGAGCTCCTGCGGGAAGAGGCGTACAGGAAGGTGACCTTGCGTGAGGGTGGCGAGCTCATCGAACTGCCTGCCATCCAGGCGGTGTTCCGGGCGATGAGTATCTCGGCCCTCAAGGGGAACAGGTTCGCGCAAAGAACTCTCGCTGACCTCGTTACCGGGTTGGAAGCCCGGGATGCAGAAGCACGCAATGAGTTGCTGTCCGTGGCCGTCGAATACAAGGAGCGCTGGAACGCCAAGCTGAAGCGCAGCGCGGAACTTGGAGAACCTCCACCACAGCCCGTGCCGCATCCCGACGATATCATCGTCAATCCGCGAACGGGTGACGTGAGGATTGAAGGGCCCCAAACTGAAGACGAAAAGGCTCACTACGAGAAGGCGCTACAAAGGCGCGCCGAGGCACAGGAAGAAGTCACCTATTTCGCGCGCAGGTATAGGCTGGCCAAAAGCGAGCGGTCGAAAGCCAGCAACCTGGAGAACTGGCTCTGGGAGCAACGCATGTTCGATATCATCAATGATGCACTGGCGCCGCGGTACAAGGTCAAGCTCACGGACCGGTCGTTTCATCCTGACGCCTCGAGGGAAGGGGATACCCTGCGCAAATTCATGAAGGATCGGCGCAGATCTCCGGCGAACCGCAAATGGGGCGATTACGTCGAGTAGCCTGGCTGCGACCACAGGGCCGATTGAGGAATTAGCGCAACTCTACGGTCACGGCGCACGCAGATTGCAATCGCCCCGCGAGTTACCGGACAATGGCTCTCCGGTAGCCGGCAGCCTGCGCCTGTGCCTCCGTACAGAAGTAATCCTCTGCCCGCGTCTGATTGTAATAGGGCATGCCGGGCAGATGATAGATCCATTCACCTCGGCGGCTGCGGTTGCCCTTGATGAGGCACTGACCGTTCTGCTCCCAGCGGCGTGCCGGGGGCGCCGCCGACCGGCGAGGCGAAGGCTGGCTGCGGGCAACCTCTACCTGTTCCTCTTTCTCCACGCGCGCGGCCCGGTGATCCTCCGGCATCTGGAAGCCCCACCCCCAGATGCCAGCCTTCATAGCCCGCGCGCGGGTTTCTGCCGCAGTATAATTCTCGCTGTGCTTGCGGTACGCGACCGCCCAGCCCCCCTCCACTAGCGCCTGCCCGAGGTCGGTACCGCCGATGCGGCAGACGGCCACGATACGCCCGTACGCGTCGGTCGTCTGGCCGCTGCAGCTAACCAGGGACTCGCCAATCATGGACTGCAGCTGCTGCCTCGCCATCTCGCCGCACGGCACTGAGATATCGCCATCGCTGCATGCCTGGTCGAGTTCGGGCGCATCGACCCCGAAGAGCCGGACGCGGATGCCGGACACCGAGAGCGAGTCGCCATCGCTGACGCTGGCAGGGCCATTCAATGTCTGTGCGGCGGCAGGTGCTGACACTGCTGCAACAATGGCGGCGCAGATCAACCGTGCCCGGTACAGGCCTGTCTTCAAGATTTTCTCCTCGGAATGCAAAGGACTGTTCGTGTCTGCAGTCGTTCTGTACTGCCGTAATTACAGTCGACCGAATTGAAGCTGAAAGCAATACGGTCGCGGATCGGAAATCCGGTCAACAGGTACTCGTCCCGAGGACACAGTTAAATGAAGCCTTGGCCTGATGACAGCGATGGCGCGGATCCCGATGCGGGGTTCGAATTCGCCATCCTGCTCGCCGTCTACCTCATCTCCCTGTCGGCGCTGCTGTATTCGCTCAGTGATTACTGGCAGATTCCCTGACCGCGCCCACCTGGAGGACGCTCGGCGGCTGCCCCTAATGAACCTGGGCACTCAGGTCACGGATCGCATGCAGCCATGACATTGCATGGCGAGGGGCTCGCGCTCCATTCAGGAACTATCCCCTTTCCTACATGGAACAGAACAGGAACAATGGCTGCGCAACTGATTCGAAAGGACCCGCCGTGTTCACCATCGATGCCTCCTCTATCCTCGCGCTGGCCGGTCTTGTCACTGCCATCTCCGCGCTGGTGTGGTCGATCAGGCGCAGACCCTGAGGATGGGACTGGGCGTGACTTTCGGGACGCTCGGAGCACGCAGCTGACCTTCTGAACCCGAGGGATGTGCAATCGCTGGAAGGCGCGGATCATCGCGGCGCGCCCTCGCGAACTTCACAGAAGTATCCGGAAAAATAGTGGGCGAAGGACTGGCTTTGTCCTCCATGGTGCCGAGTGTGAAATCGTTCAAAACGCAAGTGGAGTCTGCATGGCTGTACTGTCCCGATTGGAGGCACATGCGCAGATTATGATGTTCCTTGCAATCATCAGGGCTAATACGTCCTTTCATTGCGGGGAAATTCATGAAACAGCTCGTACTCGGTGCGGCTATCCTGTCGTTCGCAGCCACTGCCCAGGCCCAGGACTCCGGGGCGGTGGCAGGATCGCCGCCCGCACCTGCGCCGCTGCAGGCGCTTCGCCCGGTCACTTCGCCGCAGTTCGTGCTTCCGGCCAACACCGAGGTACTCCTGCGGACCAATCAGGAAGTGACCACCAAGGGCAAACGCTGGAAGGAGGGCGATACCTTCGACCTCTCCGTCGTGCACGATGTCAGGCTAGGCAGCTACGTGATCATTCCGCGCGGCAGCCGCGAGGTCGGACGCATCACCTTCCTCACCAACAAGGGCGCGTTCGGCAAGTCGGGCAAGATGGATGTCACTCTCGAGTATGTCGAGGTGAATGGCCAGCGGATCGATGTCAGCGGCGAATACCGTCAGGAAGGCGAGGGCAACACTGTTGCCACCGTCGGGGGTGTGATCCTCGCCGGCGTCTTCGCCGGATTCATCACCGGCAAGAGCGGTATCATTCCCCAGGGCAGGGAACTGATGGCCCGCACGCGTGACGATCTGCCGGTGGAACTGCCCGAGGGCGCGACGCTCGAGCGCGGCCCTGTCGGCATCCGTGCGGTCGCCCCCGCGAGTGCGGGACCCGCTGCTGCACCCGTACCGGTCCGCGAGCGCAAGCCGGTAATAAGGATAGGTGGCTAGTGGGTCATGTAAGCAGCCCCGTACCGCAGTCTGACCCTGCGACCGGGGCATGCTTGGCCGGGTCCGCCCATGATCGGCAGCGGCCGGCAGGGCGGCTCATCGAGCGACTGACTGAGCCCGCAAACTGAGAAGAGGAAGGACGCAACGTGGCGCGGAGAAGAAGACGGCCAGCGGACGACGATGGGTTCGGCAAGATCATCCTTGGCCTGTTGCTCTTCGCCGCGCTCTGGGCTGCGGCGCATTTTGGCATGCTTGAAATGATTGGCAAGATGCTTCTGGCGCCGCTCCAGCCGGCCACCAGCCAGTCAGCTCCGTCCGGGAGCACATGAATTCTGCCCAGGGAGGGCGAGATGCCGACGATGACACCACAGGAGAAACCTTTCGGCTGGGGCGCGGTCATTGCTGCGGCGCTTGGCGGCTTCGTCGTCGGCGACATGGGTGACAGCGAGCAAGCTCCAGACGTCGCCGCCTATGTCGAGCAATCGACCGGGAATCCCGTCGGAACTCCCGTTCAGGGGCTGTATGAGCCGCCGCCGCAGTATTCGCTGCCCGCTCAGGAGCGCGATACTGCCTTCGACATGCCGGTCTACTATGCGAACTGTTCGGCTGCGCGAGCCGCTGGAGCGGCACCGGTCAGAGATGGCGATCCGGGGTATGCCTCGCATCTGGACAGGGACGGTGACGGAGTGGGCTGCGAGTAGGGCGTATTCAAGCTAGCATGCTCCTGTGACCCAAAAATCGACTTTAATTATCGGATCTATAAGTCGGCTTGGACGGCGGCTTTGCTCCCCAAACCCGGTCATTCGAGTGACCATACACTCTTCTTGAAAACGACCCTTCCTGCACCGTGGCGCAGATGGCAATTTAGCGCCCTCGCCTCAGTCATGTGAGCCCTTTTCGAAAACGAACAAATCCGATACCAAATTAAGTAAAATGGCTCGCGAAAGGTTCAAGCAATACTCTCCCGGATATTTGCCACGATAACGCGCGTGCCTTTCTCGGCCGAAAACTCGGCCTCTTTTCCTACAGATGCCGACAAAGTCCGGATTAACCGAATACCCAGGCTGCTGGCCTGCGCCTTTATCGGATCAAAATCATTTGGAAGACCAACGCCGTTGTCCGAAATGATCAGTGTCGCCGTTTCGCCTCTTCTCTCCAGTTTGATCTCAATGCTCCCGCGTCCGCCCTTGGGGTAGGCGTACTTGATGGCGTTCGTGACAGCCTCGGTCACGAGAAGAGCGATCGACGTAGCAGCTGATGTCGTCACGACGAAAGAGGCGATATCGCAATGGATTTCGTGGTCGGGCGCCTGCTTGTCGAGTTGATGGCAAAGTTGGGGAAGCAATTCCGACAAGTCGACGCTTTCCCCCGCTTCCTGACGCCAGACATGGTCGTGCGTCGCTGCCACGGCCAGGATGCGATCGGACGCATCGCCCAGCGCTGTCGCGGTTTCGTCCGTTTGTGCGCTGCGTGCCTGCATTTTCATCAGGCTAGACAGCATGGCCAAGCTGTTTTTCACGCGGTGACTCGCTTCCTTCACCAGCATCTGCTGGTGTTCGACCGATTGGCGAAGCTGTTCTTCCACGGCGATGCGATCGGACGCCACACCGACTAGATTGGCCAGACCCTGGAGGAAGGCAAGATCGGCGGCCTCGAATTCGCCAGCATTGGAACTGTCTACCTCCAGCACACCCCATGGTCCGCCGATGCGGGCGATGACAACGTTGATCGCACGCCGAACGCCGTGCCTAGCCATCACTTCCGGCGTCCGGAAGCGCTCCTCCTTCTCCAAATGGTTGGAAATTACGGGCGATCCGCTCTGAAACGCGAATCCTGCAGGGGATGCGGCGTCGGCTCCGATCGATACCTTCCCTATTACACCGTTCTGCCAACCCACGCCGGCGCGGATCAGCAAATCTCCTTCGTCCGGTCGATATTCTAGGATTTTCGCAAGGCTAGTCCTCATACCTTTGGCAGCACTGCAGGCGGCATCGTCGAGTAGATCAGCGAACGACGATTGCTGAAGTGCCCGAAGGCCGAAATCGGAAAGGATGGCCTGTTGGGTCAAGCGATAGCCCAGCATCGAGCCTTCGCCAACTTCCGCCACAGCCTCCTCGAAGCTGCCTGCGTCGGCTTGATGGGTGGTCTCCACGACCTCGGGTGAATAATCCGCAGCGAATGCCACCGGGTTGCTACCATCGCCTTGCGAGGAAGCCGAGTTCTTGGCCGTGATCATTATTTTCCCTTGGACATCGTTAATCGAGCCCGACAGGAAACTATGCAGGCTGAAGTTGGTTTCGCGACGAATGGGCAATTCGCAACATAATCCTTCGGTCGATCATCAGACTTCGGAATTGGGGGCGCGTGTGCGTCGGGCTTGGTCTCAACGCGTTTTTGCGCGTTGGCGTGAGCGCCTTGCCACAGACGATCATTCGCTGATGGCCGCCGGCGTCGCATTTTTCGCATTTCTGGCAATTGCGCCAATGATTGCTGCTGTCGCGCTCGCCTATGGATTGCTCGCGGCGCCTGAAACGCTCGCTGACCGACTCGAACAGATACGTCGCGCGTTCCCTTCAGATACGGCATCGGTCCTTGAGGAGCCCATCAAGCTCGCACTCGAAAAGGCCATCGGCACACAAGGGCTCGCTCTTGTGTTGGCGCTTCTCTTGGCAATCTTCGCTTCTCGGGGCGCGGCCACAGCGTTGATCGCCGCGCTCAACCGAGCCTACGACAGGCAGGAGAGCCGATCGTTCGTACGCTTGCAACTAACTGCCCTTGCCGTCACCGCGGGGCTCATCGTAGCGATCATTGTCGCTTTCGCGCTGGTGTCGGCATCAGTGTTCGTTGGATCGGCATACTTGCCGGCATCACTTTGGGAGGAGTGGATCGTGCATGTGGTGTCGACCGTCATATTCGTCGCCATGAGCGCGGCAGTTGTGGCCAGTCTTTACCGCTGGGTCCCGGACTGCCCATCGGGCCAATGGCGCTGGATAACCCCAGGGACTGTGCTGACCGGCGTTGCTTGGCTAATCTTGTCGACTGCGTTTTCCACTTACGCCTCAAATATTGGCAAGTTCGGCGCTGCTTACGGATCGCTTGGGGCGATCGTGGCGTTGCTTACATGGCTGTATTTTTCTTCGCTGGCACTGTTTGCAGGTGCTTCGCTCAACCGAGCGATCGAAGAGACGACTATGGGCCATACCGGTATGCAAAAGCCGGCGCTCAGCGATCTGGCCACAGCTTCACAACCAAAGGCCTGATACAATCGCCATGCGAACAGGATGGAGAAGGCCCAAGCTTTCTGCCACTCGGGACCGATGAAGAGGTTGCTTCGAGTTGTCGCCCTTCTTTATGACCCTGACACGACCAAAGGATTTGAATCTCTTGCAAGATGTTGCCTCCAAGCGGAAGTCCCGAGACACGACGTCCAGGTGGTCTATCGTCGGCCTCGTTGCCGGCATCGGCTTCTTTATTGTCAGTGCGATCATTTCCTATTCAAATGTCCTCGGCATGCGCGAGAACGAAGCGCGAATTCGCGAAACGCACGAGGTGCTGACGTCGCTCGATGAGCTCATGATAGCGGTCCTCGAAGTAGAAACCGGCAGCAGAGGCTATGTCCTGACCGGTGAGGACCAATATCTTGAGCCGTATCGAACAGGATCTGCCAGCGCGCGTCAAAACCTAAGGAAATTGGAAGCTTTTGCAGATGACACTGGCGCCGAAAATGACGACCTCGACCGGCTCCGGACCCTGATTGAAGAAAAATCCCGTTTCTCCTGGTTGGCCATCGAGACTCGTCGCGATCGGGGCGTCGAACCGGCGATCGCCATGATCGGCAGCGATCAGGGCAAGATCGCGATGGATGCGATCCGCCTGCAGATGGCGCAGATCAACCGCGAGGAGAGGTCAGAGCGCCGGGAGCGTATCGCCGAGCTGGCTGCGGCGTCCAGTGCAACGCTCGTTAGTGCCATTGTCACGAGCCTTATCGGCATAGCCTTGACCATCGCCATATTCCTGCTCCTCATGCGCGGAAACCGCCTGCGCGAACGTCAGCGTTGGCTGCAGACCGCACAAGTCGAGCTTAGTGAAGCGATGCGCGGCGAGAAGACGGTCCCCCAACTGGGTGCCGCGGTGCTCGCCTTCCTTGCCGAGAGGACGGGGGCCAACGCAGGGGCGATCTTCAAAGGAGAAGGTGGAACGTTCAACCGTGCAGCCATGCTGGGGGTGACCGAAGCGGCAGCGGTGCCCGAAACGTTTGCCTTCAACGAAGGCTTGCTCGGCAAAGTGGCGGCGGACGGACACCCCACCGAGCTTGCGGATATCCCCGACGGTTATCTCAAGATTGGTTCCGCACTTGGCAGCGAAACGCCGCGCCATCTCGTGGTCGCCCCGGCCTTCAACGAGGGAGCGGTCAATGCCGTCATCGAGCTCGGGTTTTTCGATGCGGTGGACGACCGAGTACGCGAACTGCTCGATACCGTTTCGGGCTCGATCGGCGTCGCCCTGCGCTCGGCGCGTTTCCGCGAGCGCCTGCAGGACGCGCTGGAGGAAACGCAGCGGCAAGCTGGCGAACTGCAGGCGCAAAGCGAGGAATTGCGGGTCTCCAACGAGGAACTGGAGGAGCAAGGCAATGCGCTGAAGGAAACGCAAGCCCGGCTGGAACTGCAACAGGTCGAATTGGAACAGACGAACAGCCAGCTGGAAGAACAGGCGCAAACGCTGGAAGGTCAGCGCGACGAGCTTTCGCGCGCCGCCGCCTCGCTGCAGTTCAAGGCTCGCGAGCTGGAACAGGCCAGCCAGTACAAGTCTGATTTTCTCGCCAACATGAGCCACGAGCTGCGCACGCCGCTCAATTCCCTCCTGATTCTTTCCAAGCTCCTGGGCGACAATGCCGACGGAAACCTTTCGGCCGAGCAGGTCAAATTTGCCCGCACGATCGAGTCCTCGGGCAACGACCTCCTGACCCTTATCAACGACATCCTCGACCTCTCGAAAATCGAGGCGGGCCATGTCGAGATCCAGGCTGCCCAGGTCTCCACCGAGCGGCTCGCCTCGGACCTGCGAAAGATGTTCGAGCTGCTGGCGCAGCAGCGTGGGCTGGAACTCGACATTGCGCTTGCCGACGATGCGCCGCGTTACATCGAGACCGATAGGCTGCGGCTGGAGCAGGTGCTCAAGAACCTGCTGTCGAACGCGATCAAATTCACCGAACGGGGCAGCGTTACCCTGTCGATCTCCAGCAAGGATGCCGACCAGATCGAATTCGCGGTCGCCGACACCGGGATCGGCATCGCACCGGAACAACGCGACGCGATATTCGACGCCTTTCGACAAGCCGACGGCACAATCAGCCGCAAGTTCGGCGGCACCGGGCTCGGCCTCTCGATCTCGCGCGAGCTTGTCCGTCTGCTGGGCGGAACCATCAGGGTCGAGAGCGAAGAGGGCAAAGGCAGCACCTTCAGGGTGGACGTGCCCTTGGCCTACGATCCCGCCACGGTCGCGCAACGCGCAGTTGCGCCGGCGGGTGAGGCGCCGATGGCAACAGCGCCGGCATTTGTACGAGCCGCGGACGGGGCGAAGGGCCCGACCAAAGGCGCGCGGGATACGACACCCAGTAGACTGGTCATCGACGACGACCGGACGGTCCTGTCCGGCGACAAGCGCGTGCTCCTTGTGATTGAGGACGACAGCAGATTTGCCGGTATCGTATGCGACCTTTCACGCGAGATGGGTTTTGAATGCCTCGTGGCCGGAACCGCGCAGGAAGCGATCGACCTTGCCCGCGAGTACCGGCCGAGCGCCATCGTGCTCGACATCGGTCTGCCCGACCAGTCGGGCCTAACCGTTCTCGACCGGCTCAAGCACGAAGACGGGACGCGGCACATACCGATTCACGTCATCTCCGGTTCGAACCAGTCCCAGACGGCGTTGGCATTAGGTGCGATCGGCTTCCTTGAAAAACCCGCCCCCCGCGAACGGCTGGCCGAAATGCTGGCCATGCTGCAGGAGAAACTGGTATCGCGCGTTCGGCGCGTGCTGATCGTCGAGGATGACGCGGTCCAGCGTGAGGCGGTCAGTCAGTTGCTCGGATCACAGGATGTCGAGACCGTCGGCGTCGGCACGGCCGCCGAATGTCTGGAGGAACTGCGCGGCGGCCAGTACGATTGCATGGTCCTCGACCTTGCACTGCCCGATGCCACAGGCTTTTCCCTGCTCGAGACGCTAAGCAAGGAAGGCGAGGGCCCGCTTCCTCCGGTAATCGTCTACACCGGCCGGGACCTTTCTGCCGACGAGGAGCAGCGCCTGCGTCGTTATTCCAGCTCTATCATCATCAAGGGTGCCAAGTCGCCCGAGCGACTGCTGGACGAGGTTTCGCTGTTCCTGCATCAGGTCGTTTCCGACTTGCCTGCCGAGCAGCGCCAGATGATCGAGAAAGCGCGTCACCGCGATGCGGCGCTGGAAGGTCGCCGCATCCTCATCGTCGAAGATGATGTACGCAACGTCTACTCGCTCACCAGCGTGCTGGAGCCTCGCGGGGCACTGACACGGATTGCGCGCAACGGGCAGGAGGCGATCAGTGCGCTGGAGGAAGCGGCGGGCGATCCTGACAAGACCATCGATCTCGTCCTGATGGATGTCATGATGCCGGTGATGGACGGCCTTACTGCCGCTCGCGCTATCCGCGCCGATACGCGCTGGAAGAAGCTACCCATTGTCATGCTGACCGCCAAGGCCATGCCCGACGACCAACAGAAATGCATCGATTCGGGCGCCAACGATTACATGTCCAAGCCAATCGACGTGGACAAATTGCTTTCACTGGTACGGGTATGGATGCCCAGGTGATGCGCACCAAAATGACGGACGCCGGTGCGGCGAACGAGAGCATCGAGGACATCGAGATCCAGCTTCTGCTGGACGCACTCTATCGGCATTATCACTACGATTTTCGGCACTACGCCCGCGCCTCCATCAAGCGTCGGCTGCTGCAGGCGCGGACGCAGTTGGGGTACACCAGCATTTCCGACATCCAGTCGGCCGTCCTGCAAGACGAGACGATCCTTCCGCGTTTGCTTAACTTCCTCACCGTTCAGGTGAGCGAGATGTTTCGAGACCCTTCGTATTTTCGCGCCCTGCGCGAGAGCGTCATGCCTCACCTCAGGACCTTCCCTTCCCTTAAGGTATGGGTGGCGGGATGCAGCCATGGCGAGGAGCTCTATTCGCTGGCGATCCTCTTTACCGAGGAAGGGCTGGCCGACCGTACGATCTTCTACGCAACGGACATAAATCCAGCAGCGCTGCGCGCGGCGGAGGCGGGCATTTATCCGCTGGAGAGAATCCGCCAGTTCACGGAAAATCATCGCCACTCCGGCGGTCATTCATCTCTGTCGAAATACTATACTGCGGACTACGATAGGGCCGTGTTCGACAAGGCCCTGCGCGAACGAGCCGTGTTTTCCGACCATAGCCTAGTGACCGACGCAGCATTCGGCGAGATGCACCTCGTTTCGTGCCGCAACGTGCTGATCTACTTCGACCGCGAACTGCAGGACCGTGTCGTGGGACTGTTCGGCGATTCGCTCGCGCGCGGCGGGTTCTTGGGCGTCGGGTCGAAGGAAAGCCTGCGATTCTCGGCCCACGCCGACATGTTCTCGGAATTCGTGCGCGAGGAAAAGATCTATCGGAGGAACGCGCGATGAGCCTTCGGGCGGTCGTCATCGGCGCGTCCGCGGGCGGCGTACAGGCCCTTTCGCAGGTGCTGCCGGCCTTGCCAGCGGGCTTTTCCGTTCCCGTTATCGTCGTCGTCCATATCCCGCCGCGGCGCGACAACGCGTTGGTCGATCTGTTCGCCGACAAATGCCGCATCACTGTAAAGGAAGCGGAGGATAAAGAGCCGCTGGAACCTGGAACGATCTATTTCGCGCCATCCGATTATCATCTTCTCGTCGAAGGCGGCGGTTCGCTTGCCCTGTCGTCCGACGAACCGGTCAATCACTCGCGACCCGCAATCGACGTGCTGTTTGAAAGCGCGGCAGACGCGTTCGGAAGCGAGCTGGCCGCGATCATCCTGACTGGCGCGAACAGCGATGGCGCAGCGGGACTGCGCGCAGTATGTGCAGCGGGCGGGAAAGGCATCGTTCAGGATCCGGCCTCAGCGGAAATGGCGACAATGCCCCGCGCTGCGCTTGCCGCGTCCCCGGGCTCGCAAACGATGCGGCTAGAAGACATCCACCCTGCGCTGGAGGCCATGATCGCGCGATGACTCACAACGTCAAATTTCTATTGGTCGACGATCTCAACGAAAACCTCGTCGCGCTTGAAGCCTTGCTTGCGCGCGAAGGGCTGGACCTGCACTTGGCGCGCAGCGGGGAAGATGCGCTCGAACTGATGCTGGCTAACGAATACGCGTTGGCGCTGCTCGATGTGCAAATGCCAGGTATGGACGGGTTCGAACTGGCCGAGATAATGCGCGCGAACGAGCGATCGCGGCATATCCCAATCATTTTTGTGACGGCCGGAAGCGGGGATGCTTCCCGACGCTTTCGCGGTTACGAAGCCGGAGCGGTCGATTTCATTCAGAAGCCGATCGAAGCCGACATCCTGCGTTCGAAATCGAATGTATTCCTGGACCTATTTGCTCAGCGTCAGCAGATTATCGCCCAACGTGACGAACTCGCAACGCTCAGCGCCGCATTGCAGGCCGCCGATCAGCAGAAGAACCGGTTTCTCGCGGTGCTGGCGCACGAATTGCGCAATCCGCTAGCAGTGCTCACTTCTGGTCTTAACATCCTGGAACGTGGCGCCAATCCGGAAGTCATCCCAACTGTCCGCACGTCGATGCGACAGCATCTCGGTTACATGACCCGTCTCATCGACGACCTGCTCGACATCAACCGGATCGAGCGTGGAAAGATTTCGCTGCGCCGAGAGAAAGTAGTGCTGGCCGACATTCTTCCGACTGCGCTAGAAATCGCGGTTCCGGCGATCGAGGCGGGTAATCACACTCTCGAAGTAGACATTCCCGCGCAATCGATCCTGCTGCACGTTGACAAGGCTCGCTTCATCCAAATGGTCAGCAACGTCGTGGGCAATGCGGCACGTTATACACCCAGGGGCGGGCGCGTGGAGGTAACTGCCAGGTGCACCGGCGACAGTGCCAGTATAGTCGTATCCGACAATGGCATTGGCATCCCGACCGACCAGCAGTCGCGCATTTTCGAAATTTTTGAGCAATCCGACGGAGGGATGGGGCTGGTCGGCGACGGATTGGGAATCGGGCTGGCCCTTGTCAGGCAACTTGCCCAGCTGCACGGAGGGACAATACAGCTGGTACGCAGCGCCCCTGGTGAAGGCAGTACTTTCGAGATCCAGCTGCCGACCGGAGAAGCCTAGCGCGATTCAGCATTCCGCTAAACCCTTTTCCTCGATGATCGCACCACAAATCCGAAAGCGCATTTACTCAAAAAGGGGCTCCCTCGGATGGCAGCGGTTTGTCGGATTTCAAGGTATCCGCGTCTAAAAGCCGACATTCCGCAACTGGCCCAAATTCAGTCATTAGTGGGTTGGCTGGACTCGTTGGCGTCTCGTGTTCCTCCATGACACCCCGAACGTCTGAACTGAGGGTGGGAAGCGGACTTACGAGGAGATTTCGCCCGTGAAGCGCCAACTCAGCAATAAGGCACCAAGAAAAACAACCGCCGCGATTGGACCGATCGAATCGGGGTCGTTCATGTCGAGCCGATCAAATGCAACAGTCGCCGCCCCAAAAAGCCATGCGGGCAGACAAATAAACAGCTGGATGCGTCGCTGCCGGTTCACGCACTTGCTCCCTCTGAATATTTTTTTTGAGGTCCATAGAGTTAACGAACCAGCGAACGCCCGCAATGGTTTTGATTGCTGACAGGCCCCCTTGTTGCTGACATCGCTGAAAGCAGAAAGTCCGCTATCGGGCGACGACTCTGCTAGGCCGCATGTCTGAGATGGGGCTGGGAAGCAGCCCTTTAGCTATGGCGCTCCATTCGTTATCATAGCTGTCTAGCTTGGTAGTCCAGAAGCGCTTGGGTTTTGAGGTTCAGGCTTTTTCGAAGCGTGACGGAACGATGCTAAGAGCATCACCAGCCCGACTACATTAAAAGCAACGCCGAAAATTAAAATCAACTTTCCAGGCCAAGCGTCGAAACGCATTCCCGCAAAAATGATTGAGTTGGCTGCGAAGATGGCCGTCAGCGCGCGCCACACCAGAAGGTGGCCTCTAGTGACAACGACTTTTTCGCTCAGGTTCTTGAATACAGCCATGAGCCCTAGTGGCATAGGCGATTGAAGCTTACAACTGGTGCCTTGCCCAAATCCGAACGTCTTGTTCCCGGAGGCGCCCGTCCGCAACTGGGTCGTTTGCTGACAGGCCGCTAATAACCAGGCATGGGTCGGTTTGGAGCCTCTCCGAATGCACGGCTCATTTCCGAGATCGAGTCGAATGACCCCGGCCAATTGCGAGACGGATCCGATTTTCGGATGACGAAAGCGCTTGCTTCACCGAATGAGACATTATCGCAGCGCTAGGCTCAACGAGTGCTCCCACCAAAAAAAAGGCCCCACCGAGGTGGAGCCTTAAAAGTTGCGGGCTTGCGAGGGCCCTTCAGGTCGCGAGCGGGCTTTTAGAGACGGAAATCGGATTCGGCTAGCGCCAAAAACGCAACACTTTGAGCGATTTAGACAAGCCATGAGAGACCTAAGACTGTCATGGCAACCAGCACTTCGCGTTTGCCTCCGCGATTGTGGCGCTACTCCGACCCCCAGCTCAACGACCTGGTTCGGGATGACTCAAGTGCGTGCTCAATGACCAATAAAAGGGGCGGGCAACAACGCGATCCATGACTGTTTAACGAAACCGGTATCCGCATCACCGTGTCGAACGCTTCGAAAGATCTTCCCCGCAATTGGCGCAGAAGCGGGATGGCCAGATCGATTGTCGATCCAAATCAGAAAAGTAGGTTTCACCTGAGGTTGGGTCGAAGATATCTTGGTTGCAGGATGGACATTGCTGTGAAGAGAGAAGGTTCCCAATCGCATCACCTAATGGGCTCGCTTTCCAACGCCATGATCCGAATCCATTGCCGGTAACAAGGATGACCGTAACGGCCCAAATCAACATAGGCGGGAGAGGTGTTGTCGTCGACCTGTCCATTGCATCCAACAAGGCGACGAAATACCAAACGCAAAATGTCAGGAAAAGGATTTGGGAGCCTCGCACCATTAGGACTAGAGTGAGCCAGACCGGATAGGGCGCGAATTTGCCCGGCTTTATTGGCTCACTGCTCATTTTCCAGTCGTCGCAGGTAGGTCACATGTCCGCAATGGGGTCCGATCCGGACAGGCCGCTTTTTTGCAAACCTAGCTGAAAGCAGGCAGTCCGCTCTCAGGCGACGAGTCCGCCATGCCGAATGTCCGAGAAGGGGTGGTTAGCGGACACCCCAGCTTCGACTCATCCTCCTGCCCTCAGTGGTTCTAATTGAACGCCGACCCACAGGCCTGCGTCCCTTGCCCGCTCGACGACACAACCCAAGGAGGGATTGTTGTCCGACATCAGCGGAATACGGGTTGCGTCCGCTCTATCTGGGCTGACGCTCGGGATGGTCTCAAAAGACTGAGCACCGCAATCCCGCGCAATCTCAGCACCCCGCCAGACGGCGCTAGTTTGACCATCGCGAAGGGACTGTCCTCGTTCCGCAACTCTCAGAAACCAACCCTGTTCGTTTGGAGGGCTTCGCAAAGCCAGCGCTGCGCCAACAGCAGCGACAGAACTGCACGCCACGCCAGCAGCAAACCACACGAGCTTCTGTCGCCTCATCCCAGTAATAGACAGGATTATCGGAACGTCAGCAATGGGGTCGTCAGCCGAATGTCGGCTTCCCTCACTGGCAGACCCAGAAGCGGACTGGCGGCTCACGGCCCAAATGCTGCCATTTGCGGATTGCCTGGACTCGTTGGCGTATCGGGGTCGTCGTTGACAACCCGAATGTCTGAAATAGGGGTGAAAAGCTGCCTGGACACTTCCGTGTGACAAAACCCGCTTGTTGCAGATGTTGGCATCCGCATTATGCGTCGCCCACCGACCAGTCCCGATCATCGTCGATGTGATAAGCGGATGCTGTTACCGACATAAGGCTAAAGGCAGCTTACCACATGCAACTTTGACCTATTAGAACGCTCCCGTCGCGTGGTTTTTGCCCGATCGGACAAGTCCACAGTGACGGGAAGCTAGACTTTTGGCTAGGCCGCCCACAAAGCGATTATGGGCAAAAAACTTGCACGTAAGTCAAATTGCATAGGGTTGCCCAACGGGGGGGGCGCTAATGTACAGAACTAGTTCGCTCGGATGTGTGTTTCTGTCGATGGTTGCCGCGCCTGCCGTCGCGGGGTTCACCGAACCGCCCCAATCTCCTGCATCCGATGGGGAAATCATCGTCTATGGCCGGGTAGAAGGCGACGATTTCGACGGCCTGCGCGCAGAGGATGAACTCAATCGCGACGATATCGACGCCTACGGCCTCGATACCGTCGGCCAGGTCATCGAACAGGTAAGTGCAGAGTTGCAGCGTGGCGACAATCGCCCGGTGATTCTCATCAATGGCCAACTCGCCAACGGCATTAACGACATCAACGACCTGCCGGTTGAGGCGGTGATGCGCATCCAACTCCTGCCGCCGACGGCAAGTGCGAGGATTGGCCAGAGTCCCACGCAACGGGTCATCAATGTCGTCATCAAGCCTGATCACAAGCAGATCACGCCAAACCTCCTGGGCACACAATCGATGCGTCAGGATGCGGGCAGGGTTGATGCCGAGCTCAATCTCCTGAAACTGAGCGATGGCAATCGCCGCAGCCTGGTGATGCGTTACGGTCACGTCGATCCGCTGTTCGAAGACCAGCGTAACATCCGACCCGATCTGGGTGCCCTGCCTTCGCACCCTTTCGGCAACGTCATCGGCACTGGCCCGGGGGGCGAAATCGATCCTGCACTGAGCGCGCTTGCGGGAAAGGTGACGCTGCTGGCTGGTGTGCCGCAGGGTACTGCACGTCCGCAGCTCTTCGACTTTGCGCAGCTGGCCGGATTGCCGAATATCGACGGCGCCAACGCGGGCCGCACTCTGGTCGGCCAATCCGATGCATATTCGGCGAACGCCAATATCAGTCAGCGTTTCGGGACGATCACAAACTGGGCCCTGAACGCCAAGGTCGAACGCAACGAGACCCGAACTTTGCGCGGACTTGGGTCAGCGCTGTTACGGCTGCCGCAGGGCACGCCATTCTCGCCCTTCGGCCGCGATGTGCAGCTCGCGTATCAGATCGGAGATCCGCTCGCCTCGCGTCAGATACTGACGAGCTACTCCGTCGCGCAGACGCTCAACACCCGGCTCGGCGACTTCGCGATCAGCGTTCAGGCGAGCCTTGCGCGGCGCGACCTCTCCGTCGACACAGACCGCAATCGCGACACCACTACACTAGAGGCCGGCGTGATCGCCGGCTCAGTGAATCCTTTCGCCAGACTGCCTGCTTCGTTGATCGGTTCTACAGCGCAGGATCGCTCCCGTTCGCGCGCCGACAGTGGCGACGTTTCGGTTTCGACTAGCGGCACCCTTGCCCGCCTCCCTGCCGGGGGGGTGCTGCTTGGTATCTCGGCACGGCTGGGGAAAGACCGGGTGCGCAGCACCACCGAGGGTGTGACGAACACCCAGCGTGCGCTTCGCCGTTCCGAACGCGGGGTGAAGGCCAATCTCACCGTGCCGTTGCTCCGCACCGACGGCCCGCTCAAGGGCGCTCTCACCGTCGACTTTTCCGGCCAGCTTCATGGCATCGATGGATCGTCCAATCTGCGCGATTGGGGCGCGGCGATCAACGGGACCGTGGGGCGGGCCCTGTCCTTCAGCGGTGCCTTCAGCGAGGAGCAGATCGCTCCGCTAACCAGCTTCCTCAACGATCCGGTGGTGATTGCCGAGAACATTCGCACCTACGATTTCATTCGGCAGGAGACGGTTCTGGTTCGCCAGATCACGGGCGGGAACGGATTGCTTCCGGTGCAGCGCCGCCGCACTACCGCCTTGCAAGCAAGCTTGCGCCCCTTCGCCGAGAGCGATTTCGTGGCGAATGCGCAATATGTGCGGATCACCAACCGCAACGTCACCTCGCTGCTTCCGCCGGTCAACGCCGAGGTGCAGGCCGCCTTCCCCGATCGCTTCCGCCGCTCGGCCGACGGCCAACTGCTCGAGATCGACGCGCGGCCCGTCAGCTTCCTGCGCGACGGGGCGGAGCGAGTGGTGTGGGGTTTCCGCTGGCGCCAGACCTTCGGTGGTGCGGCAATCGGTGAGGAGGACGGCCCCGCGACCGGGCTGACCAAAGCACGCGGGGTGCGGATCAACCTCGATGCAAGCCACGAACACGTGCTCGACGCCTTCCGGCAGGCGCGCGCCGCGCTGCCGGAGGTCAACCTGCTTGCCGGCGGCGCGCTCGGCTACGGAGGTGGGCTCCCGCGCGACACGATCAATTTCAACCTCTCGATGGCAAGCCGGGGGGTCGGCGCGCAGGTGAACGTTCAATACCGCAGCGAAAGCTATATCGCCGCCGGGGTCGCGGCCGCTCCTGAACGCTTGACTTTCGATGAGCGCGCACTGGCCAATCTCAGGCTTTTTGCCAATCTCGGCCCGCTGCTGCCTGAAGCGAAATGGGCCAAGGGCCTGCGTGTTTCGGTTCAGATGACTAATCTGTTCGACAGCCAGCAACGGGTCCGCGACGAAGCAGGGGTTACACCGCTGCGCTATCAGCCGTTCCTGATAGATCCAGTAGGTCGATCGTTCACTGTGGGCCTGCGCAAAGTGTTCTGAAACACGCCGTTCCGGTTATCGTAAATCGCGGCAGGTGCCCAAACGAAAACCGGCCCCCCCGTGAGGGGAGCCGGTTTCGGTATCGGCTTGTGCCGTGTAAGGGTTATCCTTCGAGGAAGTCTTCCGGCGCGTTCGGCAACTGCGGGTAGTAGAGATTGCTTTCCGGCAACGCGGTTTCCTGATCCGGCGCGTTCGGCAGCAGACGGGTCACGCCCGGCACCGAATTCGACGGGATCGGGCCGCCAAGAGCAACAGCATTGTAGAGCGCCGCGCCGCACATTCCGGTGTAACCGTTCTGGTTGGTCCAGACACCCTTTTTCGTGCCCGGCGAGATGCAGATGACGCGCTGGCCGGTGAGCGTCACGATGACGTCCGGCGCCGACACTTCTTCCGTCCGCGTCACAGATTCATCGACCTGAACGGCAGAAAGAACCGCATCGACCTGTTGGCCCGGGGGGGCAAGTTCGGTGACGCCGCCGGTTGTCTTGGTCACGTGGCAGCCAAAAGTGAAGGTGGTCACCTGCTTCTCAGTAATCTCCTGCACCAGCTTGCCGCCACTATAGGTGGCGGTGCTGTTGAACAGCCCATGGATGTTGGTGCTGAAGCCATTGCGATGTTCCGAGCCCGCGTTGAACACATAAGGGGTCTGGCTGATCAGGGTCCCGCCTGCGATTTCCTCGATGGTGCGACGGCTCGTTTCGACCGTTTCCGTGCTCGTGTTGGTGATGTTCGGGCTGGCGAAGTAGGTTACGCCGCGAGTGTTGGACGGCTTGGCCGCATCGCAGGCGGCTTGCATCGCGGTCTGCGTTGTGATCGCAGGCGTGGTAGCCGCAAACGCCGGCGTGGTTGCAACGGCGCTAAGGGCGGATGTGGCCATCGCGAAAACCGCGACGGAATTGATAATTTTCTTCAATGCTTTCCCCCAAAAATCAGATAGCTAGGTCAATTGTTGCAAGCAAAACCGCTGTGCGATTCTCGGTCATTTGCTTATCGAACCGTTAAGCTTGTTGGCAGACAGGTCAATACCGTCGACGCGAGGCGTTTCATTTTGACGCGCGCGAGATCGCAGTCTTGACGGGTCACTGTCCGCTGGCTCGGGATGGCGGCAGGCGAGCGGTGCGTTAGCCATGAAACTAGCTGACTGATCCACCCTGCATTTCAATGCTTTGAAGCCGTTCGCGGACCAATGCGTTGGAGGACGTGAGCGGTGGAGAGCATCGATCTTCGCGTCTGCAAAAGACCGTGCTCGCTGTTAGCAAAATGTGCCGATTGCGAACTGGCTTCGCGAAAACCGTGTCGATCCAGCTTAAGATCCACGTTGTCTACAAAAGCAGATGGCTGCTTTCCTGATGGCGCACGTTTTAATTTAAGGAGCGAGATGGGGTCGATAGCCGAAGGTCCGCTTTTGCGGTTTGGACAACTCAAAGCAGTCTGTCAGCTAGCGGCCCAATCTCGGACGATGGCATGAATTGTCGGTTTTCGTTTAGACGTCCGGTAAGCATTGCTCGGCGAATCCCCAGCCCGCCAGCGGGTTGCCATTCGCGCGGGTCACGAGCGCTTTGGCATCTGAGATGGAATATGGATGTGCATGCTTAAGGCTTCGGAGTTCGCCCCACGCGATGGGGATAGCCACCGGCGCATTTTCTCGGGCTCGAGCGGAATAAGGGAGGACGGCAGTGCTGCCGCGCTGGTTACGCAACCAGTCGATGAAGATCTTGCCCTTACGCTTTGCCTTGCTCATCGTCGCGACGAAGCGGTCGGGCTCGGCAAGGCTCAGCGCTTCGGCAAAGCGGCGGGCAAAATCCTTGTGGACCTCCCACGAATGGCCGGCTGTCAGCGGCACCACTACGTGCACACCCTTGCCCCCCGAAAGCATTGCGTAGCTGGCGAGCCCGAGGTCGGACAGGCGATCGTGAATGTCCTTCGCGGCCGCCTTCACGTCGTCGAAATCGAGGCCTTCGTCGGGGTCGAGATCAAAGATCATCCGGTCGGGCTTCTCGACGTCGCTTGTTCGTGCGCCCCAGCCATGGAACTCGATCGTGCCCATCTGCACGCATGCGACGATGCCCGCCGCATCCTCGACATAGAGATAGTCTTCTGCCCCGCCGTCCTTCTCGGTGATCGGCAGATGGTGGACGAGCGGACCGAACGAGCCGCTATCATGCTTCTGGAAAAAACATTTCTTGCCGCGCCCCTGTGGACAGCGGACTAGACTTATTGGGCGCTGGGCGGCGAATGGCAGCATGAGCGGTGCGATCGCTTCGTAATAGTCGGCGAGTTGGCCCTTGGTCTGGCCGCTTTCGGGAAAGATCACACGGTCGCGGTTGGTGACCGTGACCTTGGCTTCGGGTTTGGGCGCTGGCTGGGCCTTCTCAGGCACGACCGCAGCGGCCGGTTTGTCGCTGCGCAGGCCGAGGAAGCTGCCGTGGCGCACGTTTCCGTCCGAAGTGAACTCGGCGAAGGCAATCTCGGCAATTAGCTTGGGCTCCAGCCAGGTCGCCCCGCGCGCCGCGACCCGGCCAACCTCGGCTGGCGGCTCCGCGCGCTCGATCTTCGCGAACCGCGCCGCGAGATCGGCCATCGTATCGCCGCCGAAGCCGGTGCCTACGTTGCCCTTGTAGACGAGCTTACGGCCATCCTTCTGGGCGAGTAGCAGGGACGAGAACGGCCGCCCCTTCGCGGCCGACTTCTTCCACCCGATGATGACGAATTCCTGCCGCCGGGTGCACTTCACCTTGACCCAGCTCTTACTGCGTCGGTGCAGGTACGGCGCGTCGATCGCTTTCGAGATAATGCCTTCCTGCCCCGCCTTGCACATCGCGGCGTAGAGCTTCTCGCCCGCGCCCAGCACGTGGTCGGCTACGTGGATTGGCGGCTGTACTCCTTTCAACAGCGCCTCGAGCCGTTCCTTGCGCTCGATATTGGGTAGCTTCGTGAGGTCCTCTCCGTTCGCCTCGAGCAGGTCGAAGGCGTGAAAGGCGAGGTTGTCCTTTGCCGTCTGGCTGCCGTGCCCCCGCTTGAGCACCGCCTGGAGCGACGAGAAGTCGGGGTTGCCATCTTTGCCGTAAGCGACGATCTCGCCGTCGATCAGGCACGGCGGCAGGTCGAGCGCGGCGACCGTCTCGACCAGGGGTGCGAACTTGTCGGTCCAGTCCTTCCCATTCCTGGTGAAGACGCGCACGTTGCCGCCCGACGCCGCCACGATCGCGCGATAACCGTCGAACTTGATCTCGTGCATCCAGCGGTTTCCGGCAGGTACGCTGTCGACGAGCGTCGCTAGCTGGGGTCCGCGGAATTTCGGCAGCTTGGCGGGAGCCACTTTTTTGCGCGCTCCCTTCGCGGCTTTGGCGTTGTGCTTCGCCGCCTTCTCCATGTCGGCGGCGGAGGCGTCACCCTTCTTGTCCGCAAGTGAGAGGGTATTGCCGGTGTCGGCCTCGATCTCGACCATGGTGCGGCCGGAAAGGACGCTCGTCAGCGCGTGCTCGACCAGCAGGTCGCCTGTTTCGGCAAACTCGTCCTCGACCTTCCGCAGCAGCCAGTTTTCGCGACGTTCGCCGGGGCGCGGTTTCAGGCGGATAAGGATCCATTCGCCGTTCATCCGCTCGCCTTGCAGCGTGAAATGGAGGTGGCCCTTATCGATGTCCTTCCAGCTCTTACCCTCAACCGGCGCCCAAGTGCCCCGGTCCCACAGCATGACAGTGCCGCCGCCGTATTGTCCTTTGGGGATGACTCCCTCGAACTCGGCGTAGCTTAGGGGGTGGTCCTCGGTCCGCACGGCGAGGCGCTTGATTTCGGGATCTGGGCTTGGACCCTTGGTGACCGCCCAGCTCTTGAGAACGCCGTCTGCTTCGATGCGGAAGTCCCAGTGAAGCCGGGTCGCGTCGTGCTTCTGGACTATGAAGCGGTTACTGCCTCCGCTCGGAGTGTGTTTACCCTCGGGCTCCGCGGTTCTCGTAAAATCGCGCTTGCGGTTGTATTCCTTGAGCGGGTCTGCCTTTCGCGATTTGGCGGCCATGTCAGGCCCGCTTCTTCGCAGGCGCCGCCTTCCTTGCCGGGGCCTTCTTAGCCCGGGCGGGCTTGTCCTTGCCGCTGACCGATTGCTTAAGCGCGGCCATCAGGTCGATGACGTTCGATTTTCCGCTCGGCGAGGCCTCTTCGACATCTTCGAGCAGCTTTTTTCCTTTCGACTTGGCTTTCTTCGCCACCAGCTTCTTCAACGCATCAACGTAACGATCGCGGAACTCTCCTGCATCGAACGGTGCTGTCTTCTCATCGATCAGCGACCCCGCGAGGTCGAGCATCGCTTTGGCGGGTTTCGTCGCGGGAATGTCCTTGAAATAGCCCTGAGCACCGCGGACCTCGTCCTCGTAGCGCAGAGTTTCCAGCACGATGCCCTTGCCACACGGTTTGAGGCTAACGAGCTGTTCACGCCCCCGCACCGAAAGCTGGCCGAGCGCCACCTTCTTTTTCGCGCGCAGCGCCTCGCGCAGAACAACGTAGGCCTCCTCTGCGAGGTCATCTTGGGGGACGACATAGTAAGGTTTCTCGAAGTAGAAAACGTCGATCTCATTCGCGTCGACGAACTGGACCAGTTCAAGCGTGCGCTTGCTCTCCACCTTGGCCGCCTCGATCTCGTCATCGTCGAGGAGGACAAAGTTCCCCTTCGACACTTCGTAACCCTTGACGATCTCTTCCCTGTCGACCGGACCGATGCCGGCGACCACCTTTTCGTAGTTGATAGGCTTACCGCTGGGCTCATGGATCTGGCGGAACGATATCGACGCGCCGCTCTTGGTGGCAGGATATATTTCCACCGGGATCGACACCAGCGCGAGCCGGATGTGTCCCTGCCAGTAAGCACGTGCGGGCATGCGAAGAATCCTTTCCGCAAGGATAGCGCATGGAGCTAGCTAAGGTTTCCCGCGTTCGAGGAAAACATCCCGGCGATCAACGCGGCCTTCGATCGTTCTACGCGCGAGCCAATACGCAGAAACGGGCTTGAGGCATTCGCGGATCAACTGTGCTATCTTGCAGAGGCGGACTGTTTTTTTCGCCCGAAGAAGCCCAGCTGTGAATTCTGTAGTGCGTATCAGCCTATCACGTTGGATGGGGCGATTGGGACGGGCAAATGGCTTGGTCTGTTGGCCTGAAGGTACCGCTGAGAGACCGGCTTCAATTATCTGCTGCGTAGATGGGGAGGGCGGCTCCCACCAGCCGCCCCGCGCCCTGTCGCTTTAATTAGATCAGCCCTTCTGGGCCTTTTCCAGCGCCTTCAGGCGCTTCTTGCGTTCTTTCTCAGTCTCGGTTTGCATCGAGACTGTCTCGGGCACGAAGCCAGCCTTGACCTGCGCAGCGCCGCCAGATGCTTCCAGCGGCAGATCGCGCAGCAGGGTTGCCGTGAAGTCCTTGCCGCCGACGATATCGGCGCTCTTACCCTTCACGACGAGGCCGCCGATTACGCCGGCTGCGAGAACCGCACCGACCGTGCCGGCGGTGTTGCCTTCGCCTTCCTGATAATAGACCCCGTCCAGCGGGATCTGCTTGCCGCCGAGTTCGAGGTACTTGAAGGCGACTTCCATCTTGCCGGACTTGCCGAAGCTGCCGTTGCCCTTGGCATAGGTGACGAGACCGACAGCCCGGGTTCCCTTCGGAACGGCGATACGCCCATCGACAATCACGTCCTGTGCGACGGTCATGGAGAACTTGTCGCCGGTGACGTTGTTCTTGCTGCTCAGCGGCGAGTTGAGCGTGAGTTCGATCGGCGTGTTGGCGGGAACCATGGCCAGCCATGCCGGCGCGGCCGCTACCACGGGCGCTTCGACGACCGCTTCGGTGACGACGGCTTCAGCAGCCATGTCCTGCGCCGAAACGGCGACAGGCGCGGAGAATGCCGCGAGCGCCAGGCCCGCAGCAGCAATACGAAATTTCATAGAGACAACCCCCATTGCGGAGCCGCACCCAATCGCGGCCCCACGCGCACATCTCCCACTGACAGTTAACAAGTCAACCACGTTTGGATTTTGACTGCGGAAATACTCCGAGGCCAAGTCCTCCCTTTCGCTATCGCTGCGGACGCCCTAGTCGGGGTCAGGCTTGCAAGAAGGTAGATTCATGTTCGCGCTGTTACTACTTGGAGCCGTTCCCGCAGGTGATACCTTTACCTGCACGCCAACGCACGTCTGGGACGGCGATGGCCCGGTTTGGTGCGAAGAAGGGCCAAGGATCCGGTTGGCCGGGATCGCTGCGCGCGAGTTGGACGGCGCCTGCAACGCGGGTCACCCGTGTCCATCAACCAGGGCTCTCGATGCACGTGACGCTCTTGTAAGCTTGGTGGGTACGCCGATCGGCGTTGACCCAACGGCTATATTGTCGTTTTCGGCCGTGCCATGCTGTGCGGTTTTAACAGGTGGTGCGTGGACCATAGTGCTCGGGTAGATCGCGCCATGGCGCACCGGATCGCAGCACCCAGAAGATGCCGTTGAGCACACGCCGATAATCGACCCGCGGCACACCGCGGGGTTGCTTGATAACGGGGGCTCGATCACACGCCACTCGAAACCGGTCAGATCATATCGGCTCAGGCGGATTATGAACCAGAATCGGCATCGAGATGAAAGCCACCATCGAATGCTACAGATTGCGAATGCTCGAATTTATCGGCAAACTTGGCTTATAAAGGCAGCGCGAACCATCAGATTTGGCTTTTTCCTCGCAGGCTTTGCTGCCTTGACCATGATCTTTTTGGGCATTGGTGGCTCGATAAGCTTCGCGCTATCGATCGTTTTAACCGTACCCTTCACCGCACTGATCATGTTCGCGCAGAAGTACCCTAGCTGCAGCGTGAGCTATTTCTTTGAGCCATTCAAGGATGTCTGGAATCTCGCCGGAATCAACCTACTTGCGCTGGTTGCTGACCACTGCCGGAAATGCGGAATTGCACGATAGAAAAACGTGATTGATGATTGCCCGGATTTGTGGGTTCACGGCCAAGCACTGATGAGCTGGCATCAAAAAAGTGGCTGGATCTGGGTGGTTTATCAGCTATCGAGATAGAATGAACAAAAAAATGAGAAGTCGCACCGCAATCGGGATTGTTCTACTTGCAAGTGGCCTTACTGCTTGTGGTGGAGGTGATGACGGACCGCCGCCGCCAGTCGTAATCGCTCCGACGCCCACACCGACACCGACACCGACGCCCACGCCAACACCGATGCCTCGTGCGTCGCTTTCCTACATTCACCTTTTCGGCACCGTGCCTGCTGGCTCGCAGCCGCAAGCACCCCTGATTGAGGGTAGTGACGGCAAGCTGTATGGATCCACGATCGCTGGAGGCACAGGCTCTTGCAACGATCAGGTCATTCGTTGCGGAACTCTATTTCGAATTGGACTTGACGGTAATGGCTTCGAGACCCTGCACGATTTCCAAGGTGGGGTGGACGGCGGTCATGGGCCGGTTGGAGCACTTGTCGAAGGGGTGGATGGCGCTCTCTACGGGGTCACGAGGAATGGGGGACGATACAATCGAGGAACGCTTTTCCGTATTACAAAGACCGGTGCTTTCTCGATAATCCACTCGTTTGGTCGCACCTTCGCAGATGGCGCATTTCCGGCAGCCACGCCGGCGTTCGACCGAGAGGGGAATTTATATGGCGTAACCACTCAGGGAGGTAACACTCCTTGCGCCGAAATACCTGTCAGTTGTGGAACGGCGTACAGGGTCACGCCAAATGGAGACCACACTGTCCTCTACCGGTTTGGCACGAAGGCCTCTGACGGATATTTTCCAAACACCCCTCTGGTTCAGGACGGTGCGGGAAATTTTGTTGGCGTGACCCTCCGCGGTGGCTTGGACGTTGATCAATGCCGGATGCCGACAGGCGAGACCGGTTGTGGAACCATCTACAGAATGACGCCGGCTGGAGAGGTCACATTCCTGCATAAATTTGCAGGCAATCCGAACGATGGGCAATTTCCTGGCACCTTAGCCAAAGGTCCGGACGGCGCTTTGTACGGAACAACTCAGAATGGCGGGGCGGGACGGTGTGCAACTCAGCATGGCTGTGGCACGGTTTTTCGGCTGTCCCCCGAAGGTACAGTATCCATTCTTTATGCCTTTGCAAACGAAGCTTTTGGCGGGATTCCCAATACCAGTGATGGGATCACCCCAAGTCCGTACCTCACACTGGCGAGAGATGGGTGGCTATATGGGACGACGACAGCTGGTGGAAAGAATGTGGATGGATTCACGGGCACTATTTTTCGGGTGTCACTAGCCGGGAAAAAGGAAACACTTTACAGCTTCGGCCCAAATTCTGCACCAACGTTTCCGGTTGGCGGGGTCATCCAAGCGTCAAATGGTGTGTTCTACGGCACAACGCAATTTGGCGGCGAACTGGCAGCATCTACCTTATTCCGATTTACGATCAGTAACTAGGCGTTCTCATCCGTTAGCCATCAAGTGCGATGCATGTTTTTCGTCACAGTTTCGCAAGCGCCCAATGAAGATGAGGGGCGCAGCTATTCACCAAAGAGTAGGTGTCTACTTCTGGGCTGGCAGCAGACACTCTCCTTACAGTTATTCAAACCACAAAGGCGGACTTGCGGTCATCGGCCCAATGGCGGAAATTGGCAATTTCGCCGTTAGCGGCTGTCGGCTTTTCTCGTTATGGGGATTATAACCAGACGGACCCCTGCCACCCCAGAGTTATAAAGACGGTGCAAAGCGAAAATGATCCGTACGGCCTATATTAGGTTCCTTAGAGGGGAGGAACAGTTATGCAGGGGTCAAGGCTCTACACAAATTCGGGTAAACAGATCGTCTTGAATCCGTTTCGGGCGCTCGCGTCACAGGCGTCAGAACTCAAGCTTGCGGCGCCCTATTTCTGCAGAGGTGCCGACATCTCGGAAAAGATTGATGAGGGAAAACGAGTCAGCTTAATTGTAGGCCTCAATCCAATTACAGATCCCTTCGCTCTGCGCGAATTGCTTGGGCGACCAGGCGTCGCGATCCGCTATTTTACCCACCGGTTCCACGCGAAGATATTTCTCTTCGATAGCAAGGCACTTGTAGGTTCTGCGAACCTCACCGACGCTGGGTTCATGCAAAACCGAGAGGCGACAGTCTTGATCGATGAGGAGGAAGACCCCGAACTCATCGACGATCTGCGCTTCTTCTTCACAGACCTGTGGGAGTCAGCCGCTGTGCTTACACCCGAGATCCTCGAGGACTTCAGGGTATCACAGGGAAAAGCGCTCGCAGCCCAGGATGAACTGGAAAGGGCACTGATGCAGAAGCTTCCTCGCTCGGAACCCCGCAGCATCCGCGTGGAGAGCCGTGTCGATAGCCGGGAGAAGCTGTTCCTGCAGGACCTGCACCGCCTCGTGCACGAACGATATGGCCCTGCCTTCAGCGAGATCGGCCAAATCCTCCGAGATAGAGGGCTCAATCGCGACGAGCTTGCGAGATTGTCACCCGCGACGCAGGTCAACAGGTTCCTGAATTGGGTTCGCCTCGAGCATGCTGCCGGCGATGTCTGGAAGGATACCGGCCGGCTCGATCCAAGCGAGCGGGAGAATCGGGTCGCAGGGCTTGGTCGCGAGTGGGAAACGACCGGCAACTCCCGGATCGACCCGTATTTCTTTGAATGGCATGACCGTGTGCAACAGACTTTCGGGAGCCGGAATGCGCTCGAAAAAGCGAACCAGGAGGAATTAACCGCCGGTCTGCTGTCTCTCCATGCCTTCAGCGAGCAGCTGCGCTTCACGAAAGGCGGATATGATGCGCTTGGCCCTTCGTTTTGGGCCGCAAATGGCGCGGACGTCGAGAGGGTTCGCGCGACGCTGTTGCACCTTCTTTACGGGAGAGGCGATTTCATTGCGCGACTGCACGACATACTCTTCGACCCATCCTTCAAGCTTGCAAGGTTCGGGAAGTTCACCGCGCTTGAACTCTATGGGACCATTCGCCCGGAGGAATGCCCGCCAATGAATGGGCGAATGGCCAAAGCCATGTCTTATCTGGGGTACGATACCGGTGGATAGGTTCGGGATAATTCTGCGAGCATGCGCAGATCCGCGTCTGACCGCTCGCAATAAAGTCACTAGAGCAAACTCATTTCTAACGTGCCGCTAATGGGCCGATTGCGGACTGGCAGCTTCCACGAGCTAAGGTAAGAATACCTGACATTGGTCATTGACCCCAGCAAGCGGCAGTTGACGACCAGGTTGCGACGCTTGTTTCGAGCGGCGTCAAGATCGCAATCTGTGAAGATCAGTAATCCCGGCTATGTCGAGCCGTCCGACGAGATCCTGTCGACATAGCGGCCGTTTGACGGCATCGTGATTGTCTTCACATCGAGTCTGGGGAATACTAGCAACACCATGGATGTGATTGATCTTCAGACTGGCGTAGACAAAGCTATCGATGCCTTGTTTGCTGATCGATTAGCATTGTTGTGCGGCGCCGGTCTGTCGATGGCCGAACCGAGCCAAGTACCGAGCGCGGCGGCACTGGCTCTGAAGGCTCAGCAATTATGGGCGGCGAAGTTCGGTACGTCCCGTCCGCCGCTGCCAGATAAGATCGACGATCAGGCGGAACTGTTCTTCCAGAATGGCGAGCTCGCTGACGTGTATCTGCGCAGCTATATCGACCATGACGTATTCGCTGTCGAACCCAATAGCGGGCACTTCGCCGTAGCAGACCTCCTGCTAACCTGCGCGATCGGCACTGCAGTATCGACGAATGTCGACATGCTAATAGAGACCGCGGGAAACCTGCTCTTCGGGCATGTCGGAGCGGGTGTCGATCGCGACAGGGTCGCCGCGTTGCCTGCCACCAAATCACCGTTGCTCAAGATTCACGGTTGCTGGAGCGATCCGGCGGGTACGGTCTGGGCCGCGGGTCAGGTGACTGCCGAACCGATCAGAACGCGGCTGGCTGAAGGCGCAATCTGGCTAACCCAACGATTGCTGAACCGCGACCTCGTGATCGTCGGCTACTGGACCGACTGGGATTATCTGAATGCCGTGCTTGAAGAAGCTCTGGCTGCGGTCAGTCCGAGCCGTATCATCGTCGTCGATCCCTGCGATAACGCCACTTTTCCGGTGAAGGCCAAGGCGCTGTATGACCTGGGGTCCCGGGCAACGTCCGGCTTCTTCCATGTCCCGGTCTCGGGTGCCGACTTTCTCGACAAGCTTCGGGTGGATTTCTCGCGCGCCATGCTGCGCTCGATCCTGCACTCCGGCTCGGGATCCTACCAAAGTCAGACGGGTTTGGCACCAGACCCGGCTTGGCTTGAGCCGCCGAGCGCCGATGCGAAGACGCTGTGGCGCATACGGCGCGATCTCGAAGGCGCCGGACCCAATGAGCCGGCGATAAGCCATCAGCCGGCAAGCGAACCGCTGCTCGGCATGACACTTCTCCAGCTGCAGGCGAAGGGCGCGACGTCCGAGGACATCTGCTGGAACCTCGGTGGCACGCGCGTGCGGGTCCTGCGAACCGCCAACCGTCCACTGCACGAGGTCGAGGCCGAATATTCCCGCGAGATAGCGCCCGTGCTTGCGCCCGAGTATGTAATCGCCGTCGGAGCCGAGGCGCTACCTTTGCCGCCAAGCATCGCTCGGGGCCCGGCTACCGGCTCGATCGCGCGAGGATCCTCCACCAAGTGGCGCTCACGATCCGATGCGGTCGGGGAACTCGGATTATGAGCATATTGCACCTCGCCGCCAAGCAACTTAACGATGCGGGCTATTCGGTCGCTGCGCTGACCGATGCCGATATCCGGTATCTCGCGTTCGAAGGCGAAACCATCTTGGGATTTGTACTGGCCTTCAATGACGCCAGCGCATTAATCGAACGCTGGCACCAGGACAGTCAGCGCGTTCTGAAAGCCTCCCAGTTCGGGCTTCGCCGCGCCGAGACGAAGGCTTGGAACGCTTACGTAATTCTCCTGACCGACGGCGTATCGGACTACGCCTCTACAATCCGTCTCGGGACCATCGAGGAAGACCTGACCGGCACCCGCAAGATCGCCCGTGCCGGCGTTGTGTCGGAGGACGAGATGCGCGCTGCGCTGTTGCCGCTTCTTGCCATGCAGCACGCGCCGAGACTGGACGCGATCGACATGGCGGGCGAGATCCGCCTGAGGACCTCGGAACTCCCCCCTGAACTTATCGACGCTTTCGTCGGCGGGGCGCCCGACGCAACCATCCTGCAGCTGCTCGAGGTCGGCCAGTGAGGCTAAGATACGTTCATCTGCACGGCTTTCGCGGCTATCGGAAGCCGGTCCGGATCGATTTCGCCGAGAGCTTCACGATTATCGACGGGCGTAACGGCGTCGGCAAATCCACAATCTTCGACGCCGTCGAATTCGCGCTAACCGGCACGATCAGCAAATATCTCGATGCCAAGGCGGACGGTGAGTCGGTTTCCGACTATCTCTGGTGGACCGGACCCGATGGGCAGGAAGACGATCTTTCCAATCATTTCGTCGAAGTGGGGTTCGGCGACGATTCGGCATCTTTCGAAATCCGGCGAACCCCGCTCGACTCGACGAGCTTCGATGTACGCTCGCGCGTCGAAAAGCTCTATCTGCCCAACGCGGCGCCACGCGAAGCCATCGCGCAACTCTGCAATTCTACAATCATCCGCGACGAGCATATCGCCCGTCTCAGCCTGGATCTGAAGGAAGGCGAGCGCTTCAGGCTGCTGCGCGATGCCATCGGCGCGGTCGATGCCGACGATTGGATCAAGCGCGCGCAGGCGATCCACTCCGCGGCCGCCACCAAGCTCAAAGCCGCTCAGGCCGACGCCGAAGCCGCGACGAGCGCGCAGGCGGCGGCAGTCAGGCAGATCGACGAGGCACAGGCGTCCCTGCCCGCGTCGGATCTGGTAGCGCGGACAAGCGACCGGCTGCGGCGTGCCCTAGATACGACCGAATCCGGTCCTGCGCTTGTCGAGCTCGCGCGACAGCGCTTTGCCGAAATCGGATCGTCGATCGGGAAGCTCCAACCTCTGATCGATGGTTTTGCCGGCTACGAGGCCGCGCGCACGGCGTTGCCGCAAAGCGAAGAAAAGGCATCCGATGCGTTCGTCAGCGTAACGCTCGCGCAGATGAGTTACGACGAGAGTGTCGCAGCGCTCGGCGCTGCGACGGTCGCGACGACGCTCTCGGCGCAGGCGCGGCAGCTCGAGAATCTCGTCGAGATCGGCAGGACGTTGGGGCTGCGTGACGGACACTGTCCGCTTTGTGCGAGCGACGTCAGCCATCAAGCGTTTCATCGTGGTCTTGACCAGGCGATGTCGATAGCCCGGAATTTGGATGCGCAGGCGGTAGAGCGCGCACGCAAGGAGCGCGAGCGCGACACCGCGTTGGCAGCGCTACAGTCTGCTGAACGCGAGGCCTTGGCCGCGAATGCGGAAAGCGAGCGGCTCGCGGGCATCGTCAGCGTTTTCGAACGACTGCTGGCGGAAAGCGACCTTGCTGGCGCAACCTGGAGCGACCTACAGTTGCGCCTTAGCGGGCTGGAACGGGATCAGAAGGCCATCGCAGCCGACATGAAGATGCTCGACACACTTTCATTCGACCGGGTCATCTCGCGCGCCACCTCCGATCAGGCCACAGCGGCCGAACGGGTACGACAGACGGAGCTCCGCCTCGGGCGTGCGCGTCTCGGAGAGTCCCGTGCAAAAGCGCTCTACGACGCCGCGCGGCGAGCGTCGGCCGAGACGCTTCAGCAGCGACTGGACCGCGTGATTCCTCTGATGTCCGAGCTTTACCGACGGTTGCGGCCGCACCCGCTATGGGGCGACATCGAGTACAGCGTGCGCGGCGATGTCAACCGGTTTCTGACGCTCAAGGTCGATGGCGATGTCAATCCGCAGTTCGTGTTCTCTAGCGGCCAGCGCCGTGCGACTGGGCTCGCTTTCCTCCTCTCGGTCAATTTATCGATCGCGTGGAGCCGGTGGCAGAGTATCCTACTCGACGACCCGGTCCAGCACGTCGACGATTTCAGAACGGTCCATCTGGCGGAGGTACTCGCGCAGCTTTGCAGTTCCGGGCGACAGATCGTCTGCGCGGTCGAGGATCGTGCCTTGGCGGATCTCATGTGCCGACGGCTGCCGTCATCAATGGCATCCCGGGGGAAGCGGATCAGTCTTGGAACCGATGCATCAGGTGCACTTGCCGTGGTGCATGAGCAGACGATCGCCACGTTGAGCCGGCGCTCACTGGTCCTACCGGACGAACCACTGAGCGCATGACCAGCGTGGCGATGTTATCGCGCCTGCGTCGCGTCTTCGATCGTTCGCTGAGTACATTTCTCGAGGATGATCTGGAGAATATTCTCAACGGCGTGTCCGAGCGCAACCTTTGCCAGCGGTTGTCGATGCCGATGGAAAGGCTGGCTCATGACGCCGGATTCCTGGATTACCGGGCGGACGTGGAGTACAACCGCGCGAACGACGGTCGGTTGAAGACGATCGCCGGGGAAAACTTCGAGACCGTCACAATCACCTGCGACCTGATACTTCATAGTCGCGGCAGGGTCGCCGATCCGGACAACCTGATCGCCATCGAGATGAAGAGACGCTCGCATCCAGCGGCTGAGAAGCACAAGGATCGGGTGAGGTTGATCGCATTGACTCGCGAGCCTTACGAGGGCGTGTGGCCGGCCGACGGCCGCGTGGATCCGGCGCATGTCGGGAATTATCGCCTCGGCTACTTTGTCGAGATCGATGAACTGCGGCGCTCGCTGCTCGTCGAGGAATACGTGCGCGGTGAGGTTTCACGAAGCGAGCAGCTGAACTTCTGATTGTCGCGGCGGGATTGCTGGCGCTGATCGCGGAACACGAGTTGGCCGAGGAATGCGTTGTGGTCGCAACGGTCACGAAAAGCGCGACCCAACCGTCTCGGCGAGAAAGGCCGACTTCACCGATTCGCGGCCCAAGTCCGGACAGTCCCCATCGTCCAACCCACCGGACCATCGGGATTCTCAACCAACGGCGGCTTCATGGCGTCGCCGGAAGGACCCCGGTCGTCGCAAAATAGAAGGCCGGAAAACGGGCTTAAGCGCTTGCACGAACGGCAGGTGTCGGCGCAATCGGACGTTGCTCGTCGCGGCGTCGGTCGGGAAGAACTTCCCAAACCTTGCCACCAAATTCGCATGGGAGCATTGTCCGCTTAAAGGCGATCGGCAGTCGAGTCGGAATGACTGCAATTAGGGCGCATTAGCTGCTTTGCCGCCTTCCCATATGACGCTGGCGCGTGAATACCTAGTTCCGACTGGTGCGGAGGAAGGCGGCAAATGGTCAAACGATGGTGGGCCGGTGATCCCAATGAACGCTACTGGCTGGAAGCAACCGATCGGATCGACATCGGCGCCGACCTCCATGCTCCGCTCGCCGACAGTGCGGGCCGGGACAACTGGCGCTACACGCTTTTTCGCGAAGCCTCTGTCGGAGACATCGTGTTTCACTACGATGGAAAGACGAGTGCGATCGTCGCCCGCTCCGTAATCGCCGGTCCGCCGGTCCCTATTACAACAACGTGGGCGGCACGTGGCTCCTATGCCCGAGCGCGCGGGGCGGAGCCGGAAGCACTTGAAGGCTACTCCATACCGCTGAGCGATGCCGAGACGCTAGATGAGCCTGTTACATTGGATACCATCCGCGCGAAGCGTCCCGCGTTGGAGGATGCAGTGTCGGCTCTGCGTGCACGCCATGGCAAAGCATCATTATACTTCCCGTTCGAGCTGGGCGCGCGGCCAATCCGGCCCATGCAAGGTTATGCATTCAAGCTTCCGGCCGCCACAGTGCAAATACTTGATCTCGCGTTGCCAGCGCCGACCGGCAAGTTTACCATCAGCTCGAACCGAAGGCTAGTCACGCACTCGTTCGCGAAATGGCGCGAAGCGTTGCTGGAGGGCGCAGTGAGGGAGCGGCGCCTCTGGCGTCAGCCCGCGGAACGGTTCGTATTTACCAATCAACCGGAGCGAGGCAGCCCTCAGTTAGGCAAGCGCACCGCGCTTGGCGTCGATCCGGCTGGCGAGGTTTGGGCGGTCCAGATCAACGAAGCGGATACACCCGGAGATATCAACGTTACTACCGCCATCGCCACCGATTCGTCAGGGCGACCCTATCTTTTGCGCCAAGGCCGACTCAACCCGAACAGCCAGAGCCCGAAACCCATCCTGTATCCCGAGTTCCGCCGATACAGCGGTCTCGCACCGGTTGATGTGATCAATGGTGACACCGCGATCGCGCGCGAATGGTACGTGGTTGCTGCGCTCGACCTCGATAACTCGACCATCCGCCAAAACACCGCCGATTTCGTAGACGCGTGCGTTTTGGCGCGCACAAGAGGAAAGGGCGCGGGCGATCCTGAGGATCTTGTGCGCGCCAACGAGATCGCTGGAAATGACGAGACGGGCGGAAGCGCTCGGCATGCGCCAAGGCCCGCACTGCCTGAACGGGAAATCCGGCGCCGGCAGGGTGAGGTATGGCAGCGGATGGCGCTCGTGCTTCGTCCCGCCGGTGCGTCGGTTACCAAGGTGCGCCACGCGGACGGCTACGAGATCGACGCCGAGATTGTGAAGGACGCGCGCCGGTTGCTGGTCGAGATAAAGACAGGGACGACCGCGGAGGACATTTACGCGGGCGTGGGTCAGCTGAAGCTCTATGCAAAACTGTTTCCGAGGTTGTCCGGGCATACGCCGGTGCTTCTTTTGCCGGGGCGGCCTCGGCCGGCGTTGGCGGATGCTGTGAAGGCCTGCGAGGTGACGATCTGTACTTTCGACGCGGACTTCGACATCGATCCGGCTTCGGTAAAATTCTCAACCGACTTTCTGAAGATCTGCGGCCTCGCTTGAATCGGCCTATGTATCTTCGGCAACAACCACGCTACCTTGGTGAGCAGGCTGCCAGAGGGATAACCCGACTTCAGCGCGATAGCACTTGTATGCCCCCCGGCCAGGAACCGGCGGCTTTCGGCAATGGTATGTACGGTCCTCGACGACCGCTATTGGGACGCAAAGCTGTCATCGGAAAAATCCTGAGCGAACGGCAGCTTTCGGGCGAAAATTGCGACCACTCGGATGACTGAGATGAGGGCGCAAAGCTGCCGCTCCGGGTCAATCTCACAATCCATTCGACTTCTCCCGCCAACAAGGCATTGGTGCTGTCACTGAGTCGAGGCCCCTGAGGTGGCTGCAGCCCCGCCGCATCGCGCGAACCGGGGCGCAGGGTGGTGGGAGCGACGATGGTTGCTGCTCCCGAGAAGGAGAACCACCCATGACCGAAGTCACCACAATGAAGAGCGCAGATCAGAACCCTGCACCAGCAGGCCCGGCGCCTCGCGCTAATGCGAAGAAGCAAACTTCGCCGAAGATGCCTGCTGCAGCCAAAGGATCGAACAAGGCGGGTGGGTCAGCATTCAAAACAACGGCAAGTCCAAAGGGAACTGGCAAAGCCGCCGCAGGTGAATGCAAAACCACGAAGTCAAAGGCAACGACCAAAGAACCCCGGCAGACCAAGGCAGCAAACGTCGAGGCGCTGCTCAGCAGCAACGAAGGCACAACCCTCGAAGCGATGTGCTCGGCAACCGGCTGGCAATCCCACACCTGCCGCGCCTTCCTGACCGGCCTGCGGAAGAAGGGCCGAGAGGTGGTCCGCTACAAGGACGGTCAGGGCGGGAGCATCTACCGGATGACCCCGCTGGAAGCGCAGAAGGCCAGCGCCTGATGGGGCGGTATCCACGACTGACGCTGGAGCAGCTCGATGGGCTGACGTCTGCCCAGCTGAATAAGGAGTGGGCGCGCCAGTTCGGCGCGCCTGCTCCGGCCATCTCGCCTTACCTGCTGCGGCTGGGGATCGGGTACTGCATGCAGGAGAAGCGGCAGGGCGGGGTAAGCCGCGAGACACGGACACTGCTCAAGGCCCATCGGAGGGCGAGAGAGAAGGGCCCGGCAGCCGCAGCAGCTGTTCCCCGCAGGCTTACGCCCGGCACGCGGCTGGTCCGTGACTGGCACGGGACGGGTCACACCGTCACCGTGCTGGAGAAGGGCTTCGCCTACGATGGAAGGGAGTGGCGCTCGCTCAGCGCAATTGCGGCAGCCATCACCGGCACTCACTGGAACGGGCCGAAGTTCTTCGGCCTCACCGGACAGGGCAGCTGATGCGGACCCTGCGCTGCGCGGTCTACACCCGCAAGTCGACCGAGGACGGGCTGGAGCAGGAGTTCAACAGCCTGCATGCCCAGCGCGAAGCATGCGAGGCCTATATCCTGAGCCAGCGTCATGAGGGCTGGACTCTGGTGGAGCGCCACTACGACGACGGCGGGTTCTCTGGCGGGACCATGCAGCGTCCCGGCCTCCTTGCCCTGCTGGAGGACATCGATGGCGGGCTGGTGGACGTGATCGTGGTCTACAAGGTCGACCGGCTGACAAGATCCCTCGCTGACTTCGCCAAGATCGTCGAGCGGCTCGATGCGAAGGAAGCAAGCTTCGTGAGCGTGACGCAGGCGTTCAACACCACCACCAGCATGGGCAGGCTGACCCTCAACGTGCTGCTCAGCTTCGCCCAGTTCGAGCGGGAGGTTACCGGTGAGCGCATCAGGGACAAGATCGCTGCATCCAAGAAAAAGGGTCTTTGGATGGGAGGCCCGGTGCCGCTGGGCTACGAGGTCATTGAACGGAAGCTGGTACCGGTACCCGAGGAGGCCGAGCGGGTGCGGACCATCATGCGGCGCTACATCGCTTCCAGCTCGGCCAACCAGTTGATCGCCCAACTTGAAGCCGAAGGCATCCGCACCAAGGTCCAACGCCGCACAAGCGGCCCGCACAGGGGCGGCATCCCGTTTCGCCGCGGCAGCCTGTTCCACCTGCTGAAGAACCCCATCTACCGCGGCAAGATCGCGCACAAGGGCAAGGTCTACGAGGGCGAGCACGAGGCCATCGTTGATGAGGAGCTGTGGAACGCGGTGCAGGCACGACTGCAGGAGTTGGCACCGCAGCGCCGGTGTCCACGCAACCAGGCCCAGGAAGCACTGCTGCACGGCCTTCTCATTGACAGCGAGGGCCGGCCAATGGTCCCGACCTACGCTACAAAGGGCAGCAGGCGCTATGCATACTACGAGACCCGCAAGGATCTTGCGACGCGGTGTGATCCAGCGGCAACCCGATGGTCGCGAGGGATACTTGAGAAGCACGTCGTCGCGAAGCTGAGCCACCTTCTTGGTGACGAGCATGGACTGCGGCGGTTGTCGGGCATCGAGGAGGCGGGGCAGCTCTCGGCCATGTTCGAAGCCGCCCGTCTGAGAAAACTGGAACTGGCCCATCCGGCAAGCCGCGACGCAACCGGTCGCTCGCTTGTGAAGAGCATGCATCTGACCGGGACCGGCATTGAGATTACGATCGGGACGGAAGCGCTCGGCATGGCGTCCGGTCACCCATGGTGCTGGATGATACCGCTACCTGAGCGCAAGCCGTTCCGCGAGGCCAGGCTGCGGATCGATAGTGCAACTGATGGGGTTAGCCCTGACCCGGGGCTGGTGGGACTACTGGCCGAAGCGTTCGCGGCGCGCGACCTGGTGCTGCGGAACCCGGATACCACAATCAATCAGCTTGCTAAGCGGGAGGGTCGGTGCCGCAAGCAGCTTGGCAAGCTGTTCAGGACCAGCTGGCTCAGCCCGCGCATCGTCGAGGCGATCCTTGCTGGCAATCAGCCTTCATCACTCACCCGTCACAAACTGCTCGAGAGTGACCTTCCGGTTGACTGGGATGAGCAGTACATGACGATGGGGCTCTCGAACTGATCTAGGACGCTCTCGGCTCTTGCCCAGCGACGTGGGCGAGGAAAAATCAGACAGAGAATCAGGGTAATTGAGGCGGCGAAAGCCGCCTCTCTCTTTGTTCTCTCGCCCACTCGCATCGGAGCTCGTCGAGGAAACCCCGCAGAACTGCGCCGTGTCCGGCGAGGTCTCGGCCCGAAGGCGGTTTCTGGGTTATCTCAGGGACTGTTTGGTGCGGTCGAGAAGACTCGAACTTCCACGGGCTTTCGCCCACAACGACCTCAACGTTGCGCGTCTACCAGTTCCGCCACGACC
>FWWL01001031.1_pt1 | contig 67470 bp, 65 predicted proteins | sample 2228331 | NCBI WGS metagenome assembly FWWL01 (sample SAMEA103939775, study PRJEB20133) | metagenome
AGCAATGACTAAACATCTTCTTTTTTGAACCGCATGCTTAAAACTGGGTTTTTCCGTAATCGTTTCCGATCGTGCATTAATCATCTTGTGGCCGATAGAAAGTTCTTTTGACCATGAAGGCACTAGCCCCCATCTTAAATAACCCAGTCGATTTTGAGTACCATCATTTACGACGGACAATACCTGTTGAGTTGGAGCGATATTGTAACGTTTTTGATATTGGTCGATTCCTAAGGATACTCCAATCTCAAATCGATCAATGATGTAATCTAAGTCAGTTGCTAATGTAAAACGACCACACATATTTTAAAACCTCTTTATCAATGAATTTAGACCTATCTTATCATCTAAGCGAATGAATAAAAACTTCTCCAAGGTAAATATAGTTTCAAAGCTTGCCATTTTAGATTACATTGCGCAACCCAAACAGTTCTGGGCAGAACATTCTATTACTGACTTTCGTAGACCTACACAAATGCCTGATGAAAAAAATGCGGTTGCTACATGTAGCTACTGCCAAGTCTGTATTGGACTTACACCACCAATTTATCGCCCATGCTGAGCGTACAAAAAAAAGAAGTAAGTCAAATGACTAACTCCTTTTACATTTTAAAACATAAGCCTTAGTAAAGTTTTTAGATTAAAAAATGGAAGGATAAGTTGGCGTTATGGTTTTAAAAGCATAAGTTGGCAGAAAACGCCAACTTATAGGTAATTTAACACACCTTAACGGTGTTGCTCCACACTATGTATTGGTGGAGACGGCGGGAGTCGAACCCGCGTCCGAAAACATCGACACATAAGCTTCTCCGAGTGCAGTCGTTTATTTAAGTTTCGCCATCAAGTCTCGAAACGACGCGATTCTCTTCAGGCTATCCTGATTATTCTCTTCCGTCGTCCTCAGGCGGTGGACGTGCGGCGTATCCCACTATAAGTGAGCCCTAGTCCCGCCACATGGGCGATGGAGGGGTAGAGCTAGCTAGCTGTTTTTACGCAGCGAAAGCTAATTTGTTGTTAGTTTTGCCAGTTATATTGGCGTTAGCGTGTTTGGAGAGATACGCAACCCTCTACTCGCTACTTATGCTCAAACTATTCCCGTCGAATCCATAGCGTCCCCATGTAAAAAAGAAACGAAAGGAAAAAAGAGATATATCTTAGTATAGCACATTTTATATATAAACGAAAGAAATTACATAAACACTTTTGTGGGCGATGTTATAATTTCTGTTTCTCACGCAACGCTCGCTGAATATCACGGTTTGCATCTCGCTTGGCAATCGTATCACGCTTATCGTGAAGCTTTTTTCCTTTTGCTAAGCCTAGATCGACTTTACAAAATCCGTTTATTAGAACCAACCTGAGAGGGATGAGTGAGTAACCTGCTTCTTTCGTCTGACCGATTAATTTAGAGATCTCACGCTTGTGTAATAACACTTTCCGGGTACGCTCTGGGTCATGATTGTTGCGATTTCCTTGTTCAAACGGACTTACATGCATGTTATAGATAAACACTTCACCATTGTAAACACGGGCAAAGCTATCCTTTAAATTTACCCTACCTGCACGAATGGACTTGATTTCTGTACCAGTGAGCACGAGACCTGCTTCAAACGTGTCCTCGACAAAATAATCGTGGGTTGCTTTTTTATTCTGTGCAATTATTTTTCGATCTTTTTTTCCCAATGTGTGCTCACCCCAATTTTTGTGAAAATCATTCTTATGTTCTTAATTAAAAGTATACAGCAACAAAGGCTTACCGTAAAGGTAAGCCCTGCGTCCCATCATCGTTCACAAATGCTATCTGTTCCTCTTTCTTGCCGTTGGCTTTTTCTTTTTCTTCGGTCGATCTTCCCAGAAGCTTTTCTTCTCTTTCTTTGCCTCATCACCAGGTTGACTGGTTTGTCCACCCAAACGTGGTTGAAAAGCTGCATTTTCAGATTGTCTCGGACCTTTCATTCCACTTGGGCGGTTTCCTTGCGATTGGCTTCCTCTGCTATTTCCAGAACGCGCTTTTTTATCGTTCGATTTAATGAACGTTCCTTGTCCACTTGACCCTTTCTTTCTATCACGGGAAGGACTCTTCGCTCGGATCGGTCCATTCGATCCTTTATTATCAATAATTCTTGCTTTTTTATTATTATTCGGCTTTGATTCTTTCGATTCCACTAATTCGAAGTCAACGGTATATTCCTTCATATTTACGTTGGTAACACGGACACGAGCCTCGTCACCAATACGGAATACTTTCGATGTTCTCTCACCGATCAGAGCAAGTTGCTTCTCATGAAAATAGTAATAATCATCCGTTAAATCACTAACATGAATTAAGCCTTCAACAGAGTTAGTAAGTTCCACAAACATTCCGAATGAAGTGACGCTACTAATAAGGCCGTCGAACTCGTCACCGATTTTATCGAGCATAAATTGAGCTTTCTTCAAGCTGTCCGTTTCTCTTTCAGCTTCTACTGCGACACGTTCACGTTCAGAAGAATATTGGGCAATTGCCGATAACGTATTTCTCCAAAGTTCTATTCGAGCTTCAGTAATCGGAGCGTTAATGACCATTTCGCGAATGAGTCGATGAACGATCAAATCCGGATAACGTCGAATCGGCGAAGTGAAATGCGTGTAAAACTCGGTAGATAACCCGAAGTGACCCAAGCTTTCCGCTTCATAACGTGCTTGTTTCATCGAACGCAACATGACTGTACTTATAACTGTCTCTTCCGTTGTGCCTTTTATTTCTTCTAACAATTGCTGCAATGCCCGGGGATGAACAGAATTCACGGAGCCTCGAACGAAATAGCCGAAGTTAGCGATAAACTCTGTAAATCTTTGTAGCTTATCACTATCGGGATCTTCATGAATGCGGTAAATAAACGGCATCTTCATCCAATGGAAATGTTCTGCTACCGTTTCATTGGCGACGAGCATAAATTCCTCAATAAGTTTTTCAGCGACGGAGCGTTCACGCTTTACAATTTCAGTAGGATTTCCTTCTTCATCAACTAAAATTTTTGATTCCTGAAAGTCAAAATCGATTGCTCCTCGATTCATCCTTTTCTCTCGTAGACGCATCGCTAAATTTTCCATTTGACGAAAATCGTCAACCAAGTCATTGTAACGCTCAATTAGATCCTCATCGTGTTCCGTAAGGATTTTACGTACATTCGTATACGTCATCCGCTCATTTGTCCGAATAACACTAGCAAAAATTTCATGACGTACGATCGTAGTGTTACGATCAAACTCCATTTCACAGCTTAACGTCAGTCGATCCACTTGTGGATTCAATGAACAAATACCATTAGAGAGACGATGAGGCAGCATGGGGATGACACGGTCTACTAAATAGACACTACTTCCTCGATCGTAGGCTTCTCTGTTCAGTGCAGAACCTTCTTTGACGTAATAACTAACGTCAGCAATATGTACACCTAATCGAATATTTCCATTTTCTAAAATCTCAATGGACACCGCGTCGTCTAAATCTTTCGCGTCTTCACCGTCTATCGTAACCATGCGTTTATCACGGAGGTCTCTCCGTCCTTGTATTTCTTCTTCCGTTATCGTTTCTGGAGCGCTATTGGCTTCAGCTATGACATCTTCAGGAAACTCTTCCGGCAAGTTAAACTTGCGAATAATCGAAAGGATATCTACGCCTGGATCATTTCGATGACCGAGAACTTCGACAACGATACCTTCAGCCACTTTACGACCTTCGGGATAAGAAACGATTTCAACGACAACCTTGGAACCGTCGACTGCACCTAAAGCGGACCCTTTAGAAATAAAAACTTCTTTATCTAAACGTTTGTCATCGGGCATGACGAACCCATAGGAATCATGATCGGCATATGTACCGACGACTTTTACATTCTTCCGTTCGATGATACGAATAATTTCGCCTTCCAAGCGTGGTCCGTTTGCTTTTCCGTGAACTCGCGCAAGAACGATATCTCCATTCATAGCTGTGTTCATATCGTTGGCATGAATATAGACATCGGGATCACCTGCTGTATCTGAAATGACAAAGCCGAATCCTTTTTGGTGGCCTTGCAATCTTCCACGAACAAGATTCATTCTTTCAGGAACACCGTACCGATTAGTTCTTGTCCGAACAATGCGACCCTCATTTTCAAGTTGCTCAATATTATTTTCGAATTGAAGAAGGTCCTCATTCTCCTTAATTTCCAGAGCCTCTTCTAATTCCTTTAACGTCAAAGGTTTATAAGCCACATTTTGCATAAACACTAAAATTTTACTCATGTTATTCAACGTATCACTTCCATTCTTTTTGAAATAAACGTAATTACATCTTTAAAAAGCAATTCTCTATCTTTATCAACCGTAATGATATGCGTTGAATTTTCATACCAAACCAGTTCTTTATCATGCGAAGAAACATGAGAGTAGATATACTCCGCACTGTGAGGTTGAATCGTTTCATCATTTCTGGCCTGAGCGATCAAAGTCGGACAGGTTACATTAGATAAAGATTTGGCAACAGAACGGATCAAACGATACAAACTTTGGTAACAGGAAACCGGAGTACGGTCGTACGGAACGATCTCATTTTCAATATGTATAGGTTTTTCTGTTAGACGCTTATCATATGGAATGAAATATTTATAAAAACCGGCGAATTGAATTCGACGATCCTGCACAAAAATCGGTGTGCACATGGAAATGACACCGCTAATTTCCTTTTCAATTGCCAGCTTGAATGACAGCAACCCTCCCATGGATAGCCCAGCGACATAAATGAACTGACACCCTTCTTGAATTAACGTCTCATAACCTTCTAGCGTTGATTCCCACCAATCTTTCCATGTCGTCTTTTTCATTTCTTCTGGCGTCGTTCCATGCCCAGCAAGGAGCGGTGCATGAACAGTATATCCTGAACGGTGGAGAGCCATACCCAACGGTCTCATCTCTGAAGCAGAACCTGTAAACCCGTGAATCAGTAGAACACCAATATGATTTCCTTTCAAAAGAAAAGCATTTGGTGACTTCTGACGAATTTTCATTTATCATCCCTCCAAGCCATTATGGAGTGTATTCCATTATTTTCCGTACTCCTTACCCTTATTATATCCACTTTGTTTCCGTTCTTCCACCTATCTCTTCATTTACTATGTATTCAGGATACGATGCAGTTTCATTATTTTCTTCTATTTCAGCATTTTCATCTTTTTCTAAAAAGCTTTCGATTGTTTCGAACAGTAATTCCTTCTCGCAATCGTGGCAAATAATATGCTTAGATTTCGGAAAATAAACGAGTTCTTTCCACGTTGATTGAAGTTGATTGTAAATATAGTCGGCACTCCTAGGTACAACGAGGTTGTCACATTCCCCTTGAATGACAAGTGAGGGAATAGATACTTGCGAAAAAGCTGGGCGTAAATTTCGAACGAGCTTTCGAAAATTCCACACACTTATAATTGGGGTTTCCTTCGCTTTTTCATAATATCTTTTGAACAAATCCTTCATTTCGTCATTGTCAGATTCATTTTTCAAACAAAGCATTAAATCTTTAATCATTTGAGCATGGTTCATGTAGTACGCCGCAGCGCTTAACAGCACCAGCCTTCTGACCTCGTATTTACGTGCAAGATGAGCCGCAATTAACCCACCCATCGAAAAACCAATGATGTCAACCGTTTTGCATTTTCTCTTTAGTTCAGTAAGTGCATCTTCTGCACTCCCTATCCAATCTAGCCACGTATAAGATTTCATATCTCGCTTTGATCCATTATGACCGGCAAGAATAGGTGTCAATGTAAAAAAACCTAATTTTTTAATATGCTCAGCTAGCGGTTCGACTTCGTGAGGAGAACCCGTAAATCCATGAATAAGTAGGCAACCACGCATGATGACCCGCTCCTCACTGATGTATTTTCGTCGTTATATACGATTATTACCCATTTTTGAGACATTTCAATAGTATAATTTAATTGGGCTTGTTCTGTGCCCAAAATAAGAAAAACTACTTACGAAGTCCTTTCGAAGAGGAGGGTTCGTCTTTATAGGAGGTTTTTCTTGCGTTTCGGTTAATGTTAGTTTTCTCCGAAAACTTATGATTTCTGAAACTAAAAAAAACAGCAGTTTAACCCGCTGTTTTTGAGTATGTCCGAATTTGCTTTAAATTATGAATTTAGTTAGCACCAAGATAAGCAACGAATAGAGTAAAAAGAATAAAGGCTATCGCTAATCCTGTAGTTAGCTTTTCTAAAAAAGCATCGATTCCGCGTGATTTTTGTTTCCCGAATAAATGTTCAGCTCCACCGGCAATAGACCCAGAAAGACCTGCACTTTTACCTTTTTGTAGTAATACCGCAAGAATCAAACCTAAAGAAACAAGAATTAAAATAATTGTAGCTATAATTTCCAACTTTACTTCCACCTCTCCCATGCTATGGAGTCTTTGTACAATATGAATAATGTATCATAATTTTGTACTCATGACAAGGCTATTGTATATTTTTCAAAGCCGTTCCAAAAAATCACAGTAAAAGCATCTGTGTTTTTTTGGAACTGAAAATTACACTACTTCATATGGTCAAGGTTATAGAATGCTTTACGACCTCCGTATTGACTAATGTAGGCGAGTTGGTCTTCAATCCGAAGCAATTGGTTATATTTAGCAACTCGATCCGTTCGGGATGGAGCACCTGTTTTAATTTGACCAGCGTTTGTCGCTACGGCGATATCGGCAATCGTCGAATCTTCGGATTCCCCTGAACGATGGGAAATAACAGCCGTATATCCTGCTCTCTTGGCCATTTCAATCGCATCGAACGTCTCCGTTAATGTGCCGATTTGGTTCACTTTAACCAAAATCGAGTTCGCTGTACCACTATCAATACCTTTTCCTAACCGTTCGGTATTTGTTACGAATAGATCGTCACCGACAAGCTGCACTTTTTTCCCTAAACGTTGTGTAAGTAGCTTCCAGCCATCCCAATCGTCTTCAGACAGTCCGTCTTCAATCGAAATAATTGGATATTGATCGACAAGCTTCTCATAGTAGGAAATCATTTCTTCCGTCGTATAGGAAACTCCCTCTCCTGCAAGATGATATTTACCGTCGCGATAGAGCTCAGTTGCCGCTACGTCTAAAGCAATATAAACATCTTCGCCCGCTTTATAGCCTGCTTTTTCAATGGCTACTAAAATCGTTTGTATGGCTTCCTCGTTTGAAGAAAGGTTAGGGGCGAAGCCACCTTCATCACCAACCGCAGTGTTCAATCCCTTTTCCTTCAAAACTGCTTTTAAATGGTGGAAAATTTCCGTACCTGTTCTTAGGGCTTCACTGAAGTTCTCCGCACCAATCGGCATAACCATGAACTCTTGAATATCAACATTGTTATCGGCGTGTTCCCCTCCGTTTAAAATATTCATCATCGGTACAGGTAACGTCTTCGCATTGAAGCCACCTAGATAAACGTATAAGGGAACGTCAAGTGCATCAGCCGCAGCCCGTGCTACAGCCATCGAAATACCTAGAATCGCATTAGCACCGAACCTCGCCTTATTCGGCGTTCCATCCATTTCAATGAGTAGTTCATCAATGCCGACTTGGTCTAAAGCATCAAGTCCGATTAATTCAGGAGCAATTTCATCGTTCACGTTTGAAACTGCTTTTAGCACACCTTTACCCATATAACGGTTTTTCTCCCCATCTCGAAGTTCTATCGCTTCATAGGCTCCGGTTGATGCACCTGAAGGAACAATCGCTCTACCTACCGCTCCAGATTCTAAATGAACTTCTACTTCTATTGTTGGATTTCCGCGGGAATCCAACACCTCTCGGGCAAACAAATCAGCAATAATTGTCATTATTTAACGCCTCCACTATTTTCATTTTGTCTTTGAATAATCGATACTCCCGTCATTTCTTCTGGTTGAGGAATACCAAGAATATGAAGCATTGTAGGTGCAATGTCAGCAAGAACCCCGTTCTGCCGTAACGTAATCGTTTGATAGTCACTGACGACGATGAACGGAACAGGATTGGTCGTATGGGAAGTAACAGGTCTTCCGTTTTCGTCAATAACCAAATCAGCATTACCGTGGTCCGCTGTAATTAGAACAACGCCACCCTTTGCTTGAATGGAACGAACGACTTTTCCTAAACATTCATCAACCGTTTCTACAGCTTTAATTGTCGGTGCAAGCATTCCAGAGTGTCCTACCATATCAGCGTTCGCAAAGTTTAAGATGATGACGTCATGATTGTCTTGCTCAATTTCTTCAAGCAACAGGTCTGTTAATTCAAATGCACTCATTTCGGGTTGTAAATCGTATGTCGCTACTTTAGGTGATGGAACGAGAATACGCTGCTCTCCTGCAAATGTATCTTCTTTCCCCCCACTAAAGAAAAAAGTGACGTGAGGGTATTTTTCCGTCTCAGCTATTCGTAGCTGCTTTAAACCGTTCTGAGATAACACTTCCCCTAACGTATTATCTAAGTTGGTCGGCTGATACGCAACATAGCCGTTAACAGATTCACTGAAATGGGTTAAGCAGACGTAAAACAAATCCTTCGGTACAAAAGGTCCTCTATCAAATCCAGCAAAATCTTTATCGGTAAACACTTGTGATATTTGAATAGCACGATCTGGCCTGAAATTATAGAAGATGATGCCGTCACGATCTTTGATCAATCCAACCGGCTTACCGTCTTCCTTTACGATGACAGAAGGCATAACGAATTCATCGAATATACTTTTTTCATATGATTCTTTTACAGCCTGGAGCGGTTCTTTGTAGTGTGGGCCGTATCCATATACCATCGCTTCATAGGACTTTTGCGTCCTTTCCCAACGCTTGTCTCGGTCCATTGAGTAATATCTTCCTTGAACGGTAGCGATCTTTCCTACGCCAAGTTCTGCTATTTTTGCTTCTAATTGTTCAATATAGTGAATCGAGCTATCTGGAGCAACGTCACGTCCATCAAGGAAGGCGTGAACATACACTTCAGAGAGATTATTTCTTTTCGCAAGCTCTAACAAAGCAAATAAATGACTAATATGACTATGAACGCCACCGTCGGACAATAATCCATATAGATGAAGGGCTTTTCCATTTGCTTTTACATGATTCATGACGAGTGAAAAAGTTTCATTATGATAAAATTCTCCGTCTTCGATCGACTTTGTTACTCTCGTTAGATCTTGGTAAAGAATTCGACCTGAACCTATATTCATATGTCCAACTTCGGAATTACCCATTTGTCCTGGCGGAAGGCCTACGGACTCACCACTCGCCGTCAAGCGGGTGAACGGGTAATGTTCGGAATAGTAATCGTAATTAGGCTTTAACGCTAAAGCAATGGCGTTTCCTTCTTGTTCTTCACGAAGGCCGAAGCCGTCCAGAATGATTAGTGCTAGTGGTTTAGATCGATCCATTTCCAACCTCCTTTACCTCCACGACTTTATATCATTTAAGGTATTTAATTACGTTATTTCCAGGAAGCCCCTTCAATAAGTTTTCCAAATGTCTCCGGTTCTAGGCTTGCACCTCCAACCAATGCTCCGTCAATGTCGGATTCAGCCATGTAGTCGTGGATGTTTTCAGGTTTAACGCTTCCGCCGTATTGGATCCGGATATTGTTTGCCACGTCGTTGTTGAATATGTCTGTAAGCACTTCACGAATAAACGTAATGACTTCGTTGGCATCGGATGATGTCGAAGACTTCCCGGTACCAATCGCCCAAATCGGTTCGTAGGCAATAATGAGTTTATTAGCTTGGTCTGTCGTTAAGCCTCGAACGGCTAGTTCCACTTGTGTTTTCACGACTTCTTTTGTTTTTCTGGATTCACGCTCAGTAAGGTGTTCACCGACACACACGATCGGAACGAGGTTATGTTCAAAGGCAGCATGAACCTTTTTATTAACAGTCTCATCGGTTTCCGCGAAATAAGCACGTCTTTCAGAATGTCCGAGAATAACATAGTGTACTCCAATATCAGCTAGCATTGTAGGGCTGACTTCGCCGGTGTAAGCGCCTTGCTTTTCCCAATGCATATTTTGAGCTCCAATACGGAAAGGAGTATCTTCTACCGCATCGACCAATTTCGGCAGTCCAATGAAAGGAGCACAGAGAACAACTTCAACGTGATCGAGTACGTGACCGTGGGTATTATCAATCTTTGCTTTTAATGCTTCGACAAATTGTTCTGCTTCTTGTCCTGTTTTATGCATTTTCCAGTTACCCGCAATGATTGGTTTACGCATGATAACCTCCATATATAAAATTAGTTTAAAAAAGGAGGAAAACAGGGTCGAGAAGTTCAAGGCGCGGCAGTCACGAGTAGCGGAGCTTAGGTGAAACTAAGTGAGCAACACAGTGACAACGCAACATAGAAATTCGACGGCAATGTTCCCGGACTTTTTTAAAATTCAACTCGGTTTTGGAGTGCGACTACACCGGGGAGCTGCTTCCCCTCCATAAATTCAAGTGAAGCCCCGCCACCGGTGGAGATGTGGCTTATTTCATCTGAAAGCCCCGCTTTTTCGATGGCAGCTGCAGAGTCGCCACCACCAATAATCGTTGTTGCTCTAGAATTAGCTAACGCTTTCGCAACTCCGTTTGTTCCTGTGGCAAAGGATTCCATTTCGAACACGCCCATGGGACCGTTCCAAATGACGAGTTTAGAAGATCCAATGACATCCGAGAAATTTTCAATCGTTTTTGGACCGATGTCCAAAACCTGAAAATCGGCAGGAATAGAGTCAATTGGCACGATACGTGTATTCGCGTCATTGGCGAATTTATCAGCCACAACGCAATCAACAGGCAAATGCAATCGTACTCCTTTTTGCTTTGCTTGATCCATTAATGATTTAGCAAGCTCGATTTTATCTTCTTCAAGTAACGATTTACCAAGCTCGTGTCCCCCTGCTTTAATAAACGTATTGGCAAGTCCGCCACCAAGTATAAGGTGATCTACTTTTTCGAGTAAGTGTTCGATGACTCCGATTTTATCCTTCACTTTGGCTCCACCAATAATGGCTGTAAAAGGACGCTTAGGCTCAGTTAAAGCTGAACCTAAATAATCTAATTCTGTCTCCATGAGCAAGCCTGATACACCCAGTAAGAAGTGGGCAATCCCTTCTGTTGATGCGTGTGCTCGATGTGCAGCCCCAAACGCATCGTTCACATAAACATCAGCTAGCCTCGCGAATTTCTTTGCTAATTCAACATCATTTTTTTCTTCACCAGGATAGAATCGGACGTTTTCTAGAAGAAGAATATCTCCCTCTTCCATGATAGCTATTCTTTCTTCTACTTCCGACCCGATTGCTTCGTTAACCTTATGTATGTTTTTCCCGATTAATTGTTGAAGTCGATCAGCAACCGGATCTAATCGTAACGATTCTACTACTTGTCCTTTAGGACGACCGAGATGACTAGCTAAAATGATTTTCGCTCTTCGTTCTATCAAGTAATCGATCGTAGGGAGGGCGGCACGTATTCTCGTATCATCTATAATTTGCCCATCTTCCATCGGAACGTTAAAATCAACACGACAGAAGACTCTTTTTCCTTCAACCTCTACATCTCGCACACTTTTTTTGTTCATGGAGTAGCCTCCTTATATTTAGATCGTTTAAAAAGGAGGATAAACAGGGCCGAGAAGTTCAAGGCGCGGCAGTCCCGAGCAGCGGAGCTTAGGTGAAACTAAGTGAGCAGCGCAGGGACAACGCAACGCAGAAATTCGACTGCAGTGTTTACCGGACTTTTTAAACTTCATATCACAAAGAGGAGAATGTCTCCTCCTCTTATCACTAACCTATATCATTGTACTTTTTATAGTCCTTTTTTGGCAATATATGTGGCTAAGTCTACTACTCGTGAAGAATATCCTTTTTCATTGTCATACCAAGAAACGACCTTAACCATATTTCCTTCCATCACCATTGTAGAAAGAGCGTCAATCGTTGATGAATGAGGGTCGCCATTATAATCACGAGAGACAAGTGGTTCATTAGAGTACGCGAGAATACCCTTCAATTCTCCTTCTGCAGCCTGACGTAATGCGTTATTTAATTCTTCGACTGTCACGTCTTTATCTACTTCTGCTACAAGGTCAACGATTGAAACGTTAGGTGTAGGAACACGAAGAGCGAACCCATTCAACTTTCCTTTTAACTCAGGCAAAACGAGCGATACAGCTTGTGCAGCTCCTGTTGATGTAGGAATAATCGATTCCGCTGCTGCACGGGCACGACGCAAATCTTTATGTGCTAAATCAAGAATTTGTTGATCGTTCGTATAGGAGTGAACGGTCGTCATTAAACCACGACGAATACCGAAGTTCTCATGAATAACTTTAGCCATCGGAGCAAGACAATTCGTTGTACAAGATGCGTTTGAAATAATATCGTGTTTAGTTGCATCATATTTCTCTTCATTTACTCCTAGCACAATGGTAATATCTTCATTTTTTGCGGGCGCAGAAATAATCACCTTTTTTGCTCCACCTTCTAAATGTTTCGCAGCATCTTCACGATTTGTGAATCTACCTGTAGATTCTACAACGATATCAACACCGTATTTCTTCCAAGGAAGTTTTGACGGATCACGCTCTGCTAACACCTTTATTTCCATGCCACCCACAATAATCGAATCCTTTCCTGCTTCCACCTTGTAGGGAAGAGTACCGTGAACAGAATCATATTTGAACAAATGGGCAAGTGTAGCCGCATCTGTTAAATCATTGACAACAACTACTTCAACTTCGGCATGCTCTAACGCTTGACGAAGCACCAATCTCCCAATACGACCAAACCCATTAATCCCTAACTTAACCATGATAATTCCTCCTTGAAATGTTTATATCTATCTTTACGAATTTGAATTATTTAATCTTCCTCAGCTATGGCCCGAGCTGCGCTTTCATCAGTAATTAATACGTCTTGATTTCCATAATGAGCAACGGCAAGAATGGCTTTCGCTTTATGACGTCCTCCTGCAATGGCAATAACGAGCTCAGAATTTTGAACATCCTCTAGACGTAAGCCGATCGTTTGCATTCGATAGACAATGTCTCCATTTAAATCAAAGTAATACCCAAAGGCTTCAGCTTCAGCTGACTGTTCTTTTAAAAAGATTACTTTCTCTTCCGGTAATCCACGACGTTCAGCCATAGTAATAGCTTGCCCAATGCCGTGAACGACAATCCTTGCTGAACGAACCTCCGAAAGGACGAGTTCGACGTGTGAGTCTGTAATGAGAGAGTGATATGCCTCCGTGCTTAAAATATCCGGCACGTGCAACAGTCGATATTGTGCCCCAACACGTTTCGCCATTAACGATGCAAGTGTATTTGCCTGATACTCTACATCTTCTCCTAATCCGCCTCTTGCAGGCACGAATGTGACGGTCTTCAAGACTGGGGATGGCATCAGCATTTCAGCAACAGCAGCGACAGATGATCCTCCTGTTATAGCGATTACATCTCCTTGCTTTGCGCTATGTCGGACATATTTTGCAGCCGCACGTCCCATCTCGCGTTTAACCATCGTTGAATCTTCAACATTACCCGGAACAATGATTACATTATCAATCTTTAATTTCTTTATTAACTTAACTTCCAATTCTCTTAAACCAAAAATCTCACTCATAATAGGTTGAAGCTGATCTAATAAGTCTCGTCCTACATGTGTGATACTCATACCATTGCTTTCCGTGACAATTAATCCTTGTGCTTTAAGGAAATCAACCTCTCCCCTTAAAACTCTTTCAGTTGTCCCTAATGTTTGTGATAATGTTCTCCGACCGATCGGTTGTGAATGCAGGATATGCTGAAGTAACGTTACCCTACTTTTCATTTCTTCAAGTAGATCTGGAACGAGTTGTTGCTGGATTGAAATTATGGAATTCACGTGATCCACCCTCTTATACGGTCCGCATTGAACAACGAATCGGACTGTTAAATGTATTCGGGTCGAATAAAGTCCCGGTAAAGCATATTGTGTCCCACTCATGTTAAAAAAATAGCGGAAGTCACATTTTTCACTTCCACATTTTAAACTTCTACTACCATTTTACCTTTAAAAGGTAACTTATAGCAAGCATTAACTTAATTCTTATAATTATGGTGTACGCGGAGTTTCGAATTCGCTAATCCTAGTTCCTCACGATATTTCGTTACAGTCCGGCGGGAAATGTGTATACCTTTATCATTAAAATGTTTCTTAATTTTTTCATCCGATAATGGCTGTCTTTTGTTTTCGTTATCTATTAATTCCTTTACGCCTATTTTAACGACAGTGGAGGAAGTCAATTCTCCTGAATCGGTCGTTAGACCGCTTACAAAGAACCGTTTAAACTCAAAGACACCTTGTGGTGTTTGAACGTATTTATGCTGTGTTGCACGACTTATCGTAGATTCATGAAGATCCACCATTTCAGCAATCTGTTTTAGAGTTAATGGTTTAAGATACCGTTCCCCTTTAGTTAAAAATTCAGTTTGAATGTTTACGATCGCTTCCGTTACGATGGTCATCGTTTTCCGACGTTGATCTAGTGCTTTTAACAGCATCCGCGCATCACTTATTTTTTCTTTTACGAAGGTGTGATACGACGACGTCCCATGATCATAACCTTGTTTTGTTATAGACACTATGTCATCGTTTATTCGAACACGGGGAAAAATTTTATGATTTATTGAAACCGCGTAATTCTCTCCTCTTCTGTAAACGATAACGTCAGGTACAATATAATCGATGCGCGAATGTTCAAAACATATACCGGGTCTTGGGTTAAGTGAGTGGATCGTCCTAACAGATGATTCAATATAGGAAGGAGGAACGTGATAAAGCGAAGCTAATGTTTGAAACTGCTTGGAAGCAAGAAGCTCTAGATGTTCGGATACAATCTGATAGGCTAAAGATTGCTCCCCCTCTTTTTCACGAATTTGCAGTTGTAAGCACTCTTGTAGAGATCGTGCACCGACGCCAACAGGCTCCAACGTCTGAACGATTTCTAATGCTTGTAACCACTTGTTTTCTTCGGTTATCTTTAACGTTTCGCAATGAGTGGTATCTAAGCCAGACAGATACCCATTCGTGTCGATATTTCCTATTATATATTTGCAGATATCGTTCATTTCTTTCTCAAGGGTAAGAAACGAGAGTTGTTGTAAGAGATGTTGTTCAAGTGTCATACCCGATGAAGCAATTAGATCACTAACATTCCAACCGTTATGCGGTTCATATTTCTGATAAGAATACGATTCCATAATTTCACTAGGGTAATCGATCTCAAGGAATGGATTCTCTAAACCTTGTTGTTGAATCCACTCCAGCAAGTCAAGCGCAGAATATTGCAGAAGCTGAATCGATTGACGCAACTCTGGTGTCATCGCTAGCTTCAGTGAAAGTTCTTGTTTTAATTGCATCCCTAGTTGCACAACGCTCACCTCCGCTTCCTACTAAAGTGTAGATTTTCCCATACCCTTGTTATTTCAATTCGATCATATTATAATAGGAACGTTGTCTTTTATCTTTGCGCCTATAGCTCAGGGGATAGAGCACTGGCCTCCGGAGCCAGGTGCCCAGGTTCGATTCCTGGTAGGCGCGCCAAACATTCTCTTATTATCATTATACATACGATACCCTATAAAAGTGAAGCGGGGCACGGAAGCGTTTAAACGCATTCGTGCCCTTTTTGTTAAAATTCATTATTTGTCATTAAATATAGTTGCAACCTTTCCTTGTATTTTTCGTCTAGAGTGATGAAACACTATTATAGGAAAAGGGGTAGAAAAAATGCAGAAGAACAGTTTAAAAATTGGTTTTGCTAGTCTTGTTATTGCATCAAGTTTACTTGTCGGAGCTTTCATCGTTCCTCAGTTCCAAACAGGGGGGTCTTCACCTTTGACAGCATCTGCGGAAACGATAGCAGACAAATCGACGATAGAAGTGAATGGTATTGGGAAAATAGCCGTTAAACCTGATATTGCCTATATCAACTTCGGTGTAATGACCGAAGCGAAAGAAGCGAAGCAAGCCCAAGCTAGTAATGCAGAAATATTCGCTAAGCTAAAAAAAGCCGTTCTTGACTTCGGCGTAAAAGAAGAAGATATTAAAACGGTTCAATTCAACGTCTCACCTAAATATAATTGGACCGAAAGTAAAGGACAAGAGCTTCAAGGATATACTGTACAGCACATGATTGAAGTAAAAACGAACAAGTTAGATGACATCGGAACATTACTAGATAACGCGTCTAAAGCCGGCACAAATCAGGTAAACGGTATTCGCTTTTCAACCGAAAAGTTAGAGACGTATGAACTACAGGCGATTACAAAAGCGATGGAAAATGCCCGTACAAAAGCAGATACAATTGCCAAAGCTTCTGGAAAAAGTGTAAAAAGCGTGTTAAAGGTAACACACAACTCCAATGGCGGAGGCTACACACCAAGTTTTTATGGTGAATCAGCGAAAATAGCAATGGACTCCGCTACACAGATTTCCCAAGGCGAGCTGACGATTGAGACATTCGTCAACGTCGTATACGAATTTTAATTTTTAATATGTTTACAACACTACAAAGACCCCGAGTTATTTATTCGGGGTCTTTGTAGTGTTGTGTTTAAATAGGAGGACAAACAGGGTCAAGAAGGTCAAGGCGAGGAAGTCACGCGCAGCGGCTTTCACAATCTTTTTAGGGCCCCCACAAAAGTAATCGGAATTAGCTTCAAAGCTTGACGTCACTTTTGTGGGAGATAGATTCGTGAGCAGCACAGTGACAACGCAACGCAGAGATTCGACGGCCATGTTTCCCGGACTATTTAAACTTCCTTTTTGGGTTCAACGGCGTGTGGACTAGTAATAACATCATCAACAATCCCGTATACTTTCGCTTCTGCTGCTGTCATGAAGTAATCACGGTCTGCATCTTTTTCAATCTTTTCGAACGGTTGACCTGTACGTTCCGATAAAATTTTATATAGATTTTCGCGATAACGTAAAATGAGCTTAGCACGAATTTCAATATCTGTTGCTTGGCCTTGTGCGCCTCCTAGTGGCTGATGGATCATCACTTCACTGTTTGGAAGGGCAAAACGCTTACCTTTCTCTCCAGCCGCAAGTAAAAACGACCCCATTGAAGCAGCCATTCCAAGACAAATCGTAGAAACAGCCGGTTTAATAAATTGCATCGTATCATAGATCGCCATCCCAGCAGTAATCGAACCCCCTGGGCTATTAATATAAAGATTAATGTCGCGCTCCGAATCATCCGCTGCTAAAAACAACAACTGCGCAACGATAACGTTAGCCACTTGATCATCAATCGCGCTACCTAAAAATATAATACGGTCTTTTAACAGTCTAGAATAAATATCGTACGATCTCTCACCACGATTGGTTTGCTCCACAACCATTGGAACTAAGTATGACATACAACAATACCTCCTCTATTATATTTGTTTAATACGCTCACTTCTAACTTCTAACATCCAACTTCTAACTCCTCCATCTAAATTATAGCCATTTGGTCAAAAAAGGTCAAACATTTAATACGCAAACTTGTGTGCACCTTCGTCATTATTCCCTTTTCCAACAATAACAAACTTCCGCGAAAAAAAAGCCTTCTGCCCCACAGACAAAAGACCCTTGCTATCAAGAATTATTTGCTTTTAAAAATAAATGCACTTGTTAAAAAGGAGGATTAACAGGACCAAGAAGTTCAAGGCGCGGTAGGACCGAGCAGCGGAGCTTAGGTGAAACTAAGTGAGCAGCACAGGAACAACGCAACGCAGAAATTCGACGGTCAAGTTAACCGGACTTTTTAACTTCCCTCTACTATTCTTCTTTGGAGACAAGGGCTGATAGGTTCTCAACAGCCTCCTCAGCGTCCGCACCATCCGCAATAATAACAATATCCGTTCCCGTACTGATTGCTAAACTCATAATCCCCATGATGCTTTTTGCATTCACTTTCTTATCTTCTTTTTCAACAAAAATATCTGACGTATATTTATTAGCCTCTTGAACGAACAGTGCAGCAGGGCGAGCGTGCAAGCCTGTTTTAAGTAGGACAGTTACATTTTTTTGCGCCATAATCTTTATTCCTCCCTATATATTGGTATTTTATTGAATTATACCATGTTTTTAATTCTTCGTACTATTCAGTGTTAATTTCAACCTTTTGCACGAATCTTTTCAGCTATTTCGTCCAATTTCCTCAAGCGATGATTAACACCGGACTTACTAACTTTACCTCCAGGAATTAACTCTCCTAGCTCCGTTAAATTTATATCGGGATGCTGTAAGCGTAACTCGGCAATATCACGTAGACGAGGAACGAGCTGATCTAATCCTAATTCCCGTTGTATGAGCTTAATATTTTCAATTTGACGTAAAGAGGCGGATATCGTTTTATTCAAATTAGCGGTTTCACAATTAACAAGTCTGTTTACAGAGTTCCGCATATCTTTAACGATACGGACATCCTCGAATCGGAACAAAGCACGATGTGCTCCAATAAGGTTCATAAACTCTGTTATTTTTTCACCTTCTTTAATGTACATTACATACCCTTTTTTCCGTTCAATTACTTTTGCGTTCACACCAAAAGAATTAGCTAGTTTACATAAATCTTCGCTATGTTCCTGATACATCGAGAACACTTCAAGATGATAAGAAGATCCTTCCGGATTGTTTACCGATCCACCCGCCAAAAAAGCCCCTCGTAAATACGATCTCATACAACATTCATTTTCAATTAGAGTCGCATCAATACCTGGGGTAAAATCAAACCCCTCTGCTACAATCGCAAGATGTTCTAATATGTGCTGTACCTGAACAGAAAGTCTCACGATATAGACGTTGTTCTTTTTTAATCTCATTTTTTTACGAACGAGTAACTCACTTTGGAATTGATATAATACTTTTACTAAACTATATATTCTTCTCGCAATAGCGGCATTTTCTGTATTTACATCGATGACCATTTTTTTATTTGACACTTGGATAGTTCCATTCATTCTTACAAGGGCGGACAACTCCGCACGAGCACAGCAAACGTCAATTTCAGTTAAAGTTAAATCCTTTTTTACCTCTGCTGCGAAGGACATAATCGACCCTCCTTCGATTTAATCTTTGCGATGGTGTTCAATAATATCAATGATGAGATTACTCAACTTATCGGTATGATGACGTAAATACGTTTCGTATTTAAAAATATGATCTGAGATAACCTTGTAACCATACGATTTTAGTGTTTCTTCATTATAGAGTACAGGTTCTGCTCCTTTTTCCGCATATTTCAACGTAACGATGTCGGGAATCGAAGCATTATTGACGATGACATGGGTGAACAAACGATCTCCGACATGATTGTGTATGGCTTCAAGATGGTTCTCAACTGAATAGTGGTCAGTCTCACCAGGTTGGGTCATCACATTCGAAATATAGATTTTCGCTGCCTTCGACCCACGAATCGCTTCTACAATTCCTTTGACCAAAAGATTCGGTAAAATACTCGTATATAAACTTCCCGGACCAATTACAATAGCGTCCGCTTCCTTAATCGTATCAATCGATTCGTTAATCGGTTGAGAGAATTCCGGTTCGATCCATACTCTCTTAATCGTTTTCCCTGCTTTGGGGATTTGCGATTCACCCGTAACAATCGTACCGTCTGTCATTTCAGCATGAAGGACGATCGCTTCATGACTGACGGGAAGAACACAACCTTTAACAGCTAATACTTTGCACATTTCCTGTACAGCCGTATGAAAGTCACCGGTTATTTCCAACATTGCTGCAAGAAAAAGATTCCCTAAACTATGTCCAGCAATACCAATTCCATTTTGGAAACGGTGTTGCAGCACTTTTTCAAGTAGCGGTTCCGTATCAGCTAGGGCTACCAAAACATTTCGAATATCACCCGGAGGCGGCATTTGCAGCTCAGAACGTAACCGTCCGGAACTTCCCCCATCATCCGCTACTGTAACAATTGCCGTAATATCGACGTCTTTATTTTTTAATCCTCTTAACATAACGGAAAGACCTGTTCCACCACCGATTACAACGACTTTTGCTTTTGTTGTCATTCTTTGCCCCACCACCTTTCATGATCGATCTTTCTCAATGTCGCGATGGGAAGCGGAAGATTGAACGATATGTTTAAATCGATTGTTTATATATTCTGTTATCGCAACGGACCGATGTTTTCCTCCCGTACATCCAATTCCTACGACCAATTGCGATTTACCTTCTTGCTGATAATTCGGTAATAGGAATTCCAACATATCGACTAATTTAGATGTAAACGTTTGGGTATCCTCCCATTTCATCACGTAGTCGTACACATCCTCATCCTTACCTGTATGGGGACGCATGGAATCAATATAATGGGGATTCGGCAAAAATCGTACGTCGAAAACGAGATCAGCATCGATTGGAATCCCATACTTAAAACCGAATGATAAAAAGTTCACATGCAAAGAGCGATCGTCTAATTTAGCAAAACGAGAAGTAATATTCTCCTTTAATTGGACGGGCTTTAAATGAGACGTGTTAACCAACTGATGCGCATTCCCCTTAATCTCCTCCAGCATTTTACGTTCTGCGGCAATCCCTTCTAATGGCGTTCCGCCAGTTGCTAATGGATGAGATCTTCTCGTCTCTTTATATCGTCTAACGAGTGTCGCATCGTCTGCATCAAGAAATAGGATGTGATACGGAATAGAATACTCTTCTTCTACCGTTTTTAGTGCAGAAAATAACGTTTGAAAAAATTCACGACCTCTTAGGTCGATAACAAGAGCCACTTTTGAAATTTTTCCACCCGATTGTACGATTAACTCCGCGAATTTAGGAATTAACATAGGAGGGAGATTATCAACGCAAAAAAAACCGAGGTCTTCCAAGCTTTGGACGGCCACTGTCTTCCCAGCACCTGACATTCCCGTTATTATGACTAAATGAATGGGTTGCTTGTTCTCTGTCATTGAATCCTCACCTCACGCTCGTGCAATTAGTCCAGCCGCTCCAATAATACCGGCATCGTTTCCAAGTGTTGCTGGCACAACATCGACACCGTTTACGGCTTCTTCAAGTCCATATCGGATGAAAGATTGTCTTAAAGGTCCGAACAGAGTATCTCCGGCGCGGGATAAACCGCCGCCAATCACAAATCTTTCAGGATTAACCGTTACAGAGATTATCGCAAGAGCTCTCCCAAGTACATCTGTGGCATTATGGACAACCTCTTTCGCGAATGTATCTCCAAGACCCGCTTGTTCAAAAATAGCTTTTGCTGACAAAACTTCATTTTGCTGAAAAGGCGTCTTCTTTCCGCTAGCAATCGCTTCATTTACTGTTTTGATCAATCCGGGCGCTGCGACAGCGGTTTCTAGGCATCCTCTTTTTCTACAATTACATAAACGCGCTTCTTCTCCATAAACAATCGGCATATGGCCAATTTCTCCAGCCATATTCGATTTCCCATGAAAAAGTTGGCCGTTAATAATGATTCCGCCGCCTACTCCAGTACCTAACGTCACACATACGACGTTTTGAAAGCCGGCACCTGCTCCAGACCAAGCCTCTCCTAATGCAGCGACGTTGGCATCATTATCAAGAGCAACAGGAATAGCTAACGCTTCGCTTAAGAAAGAAACGACGGGAACGTCAATCCAACCGATGTTGACAGCATTCCGAACAATTCCCTGTTCTAAATCAAGAAATCCAGGAATTCCTATCCCTAGTCCTCTAACGTCAGCCCAGTCTGCATTTGCTATTGATGTTACTTCTTTCGCCATTTCGACAATCCGCTCGATAACAAAGTTGAACCCTTTCGAAGCTTCCGTTGCTCGTTCAAAGTGGGAAATCAATTTTCCTTCTTCATCGACGAGACCAATCTTAATATTAGTCCCACCCAAATCGACTCCGAGGTATTTATTTTGACCCATCTTTCATTCCCCTTTTCTCTCTTCTTCTATCCTTAAGCATATCAAATTAACGCCATATATTCAAAAAAAGAAAAACTTCGATCTAGCAAAAAAAGTGCGTGGAGCTCGAAAGCATCCACGCAATATAGTAAAGGGGGTCAATTTAATTATCTTTATATTACCCCAGTTATATTTCAAACATGTTACAAGACAATTAAGATATGATTACATCTAGCAATTAATTATTAGGCGCATGATAGTGGTATGGAATATACGGTAATTGACGTAGATTACGACGATCGTTTTCCATCCACTCTTTAAGCAACCGAAGGTAAACCAACGGAATGTCGGTTTCTTGGTCAAGTCGACTTGCATTTCGCCACATTTTTTCAGCCTGTTCATATCTTCCTGTATAAAGCGCTGCAACAGCTAAACTATGGTAAAGATTGTGATCAACCAGCTCGGACTCTTTCACCATACGCATAAAGAGTCGGTAAGCCGTATCATGCTCACCTAAAATCCCCATCGTCGTTGCCAGCTTGTGCACGTGTTCGATATGAAAAGGAACAAGTTTACGCATGACGTTAATTAACGGTTCTAGCGATTGGAACTCTTCTTTATGCTGATAAAAAATCGCTGCGTTGCATAATCCGTGTATGTTATTAGGTTCTATCTGAAGAAGGCTTTCCACTGTCGACATCGCCTTATCAAACTGTCCGATATAAAAATAGGCTAAAGCCAAATTATTCAAGCTCGCTAAAAACTCAGGGGAATCTACAGTTAGCTTTTCCAACATCTCGATTGCTTCATGGAACTTTCCTGCTTCAAGCTGCCGGCAAGCATGATCGTGTAAATATTCAACGTCATTCTTTTCTCTAGTTCTCCTCGGTTCAACCGATCCTTGCAATTCATAACTAATAAATTCCAACATATCTTGAGCTTCGTATGCAAATTCGCCATCGCTTTCTTTTTCAAGATAGCGAATAGTCCAGTCTTCTGCTTCTTCAAAGTCATCCATATTGGCGTAATTGTTTGCTAAATAAAAGTAACATTCAGTCAATGTAGGATCAAGTTTCTCTACGATATTGTGTAAAATTTCATTCGATGCTTCGTATTGACCCATTTCAGATAAAATACCCGCTAAATTACAATGATTGACTGGATTTTCAGGATCCAGTTCAATAGCCCTCATAACGTAACGTCGTGCTTTATCGTATCGGTATCTATCTAACGACCGAAATGCCCTGTCAACATAAAAATCCGCATCCATATTTAACGAAATAATATTGTTTCGTTTTTTTAAGCTTGTTTTGTCCATCTTTCCTCCACTATGTCACTAATCTTGCTACGTTATCTTTCTAAGTATAACATAACATAACGTGGACAAAAAGGAAGCCTGATTTAACCTGTTTAAAAAGGAGGACAAATGAACCCCGTTTAAATAGGAGGAAAACAGAGCCAAGAAGTTCAAGGCGCGTTGAATTTGCTTCTTGGGCCCCCGCAAAAGTAATCGGATTAAGCTTCAAAGCTCATCGTCACTTTTGTGGGTTATAGAAACGAGCAGCGGAGGGACCACGCAACGCAGAAATTCGACGGCTATGTTCCCGGACTATTTAAACTTCCACTCTACCCGAAACGGAAAAGTGTGCTTATGGAGCCACCTGTCTGGATAAGATGAATCGCTTCTGAAAGAAGCGGGGCAACAGTTAATACGGTAAAGCGTTTAGGAAGTTCCATATCAAATGGAATCGTATCCGTCATAATGACTTGTTCAATTGCGGGGTGATCAAGTCGCTGGATGGCGTTATCGGAAAAAACTGGATGAGTGGCGCATATGTAACAACCTAGCGCACCTTTTTCCTTTAATCCCTCAACGACATTAATAATCGTTCCACCCGTATCAATGATATCTTCAATAATGATCGGAGTTCGTTTATCTACATCGCCAATAATATGCGTAATGGTTGATTCGTTATGGGAAGGACGTTTTTTAATCATAATGGAGAATGGAGCATCTAGCATAGTTGCCAGCTTCTCAGCCATCTTGGCCCGACCAGCATCTGGTGAAACGATAACGGGGCGTACAATATTTTTTTCCTTCAAGTGTTTAGCGATAATGTCGAGAGCGGTAAGATGATCGACGGGAATGTTGAAAAAGCCTTGGATAGCAGGTGCATGGAGATCAAGTGTCAATACTCGATTTATACCTACTGTAGTAAGAATATCCGCGACCATTTTCGCAGAAATTGGCTCACGTGGCGCATCCTTTTTCTCTTGTCGAGCATAGCCATAATAAGGAATGACGGCATTGATCGACCTGGCAGAGGCCCTTTTGGCCGCATCAACCATAATGAGCAATTCAACCAACATCTCATTGATTGGCTTTGTGAATGATTGAATAAGAAATACGTCTGCCCCACGTATACTCTCTTCGTAGTGAACGTAGATTTCACCACTTTTAAAGCGTTCGATTTTCACTTTCCCAAGTGGTTCGCCAAGATTTCTTGCAATCGATTCTGCTAGGAGCGGATTTGATGTACCCGAGAAAAGCTTAATTTGTGAACCCTGCATGGATCTTTACTCCTCTCAAAACAAGTGATTACTTCATATTAATAGGGACTAGTTTTCGTTTCCGATCGGTAAATGTAGCTAGTTCCGTAAAGCCTATTTCCTGCAACAGTTGTCTCGCTCGGTCAAGATTGTGACCGACATGGTCTGGCTTATGAGCATCCGATCCAAGTGTAAGCGGAATACCCAATTCACGGCACAATTCCAATATCGGTTGGCTAGGAAACATTTCTTTAGCAACATGACGAAGACCGGAAGCATTTAATTCAAGCACCATGTCATGCTTCTTTACTAAATGTAACGTTTCATGAATGATTTCGGTCATGTCCTCTGTCGGATAATGTCCGAACCGTTTAATAACATCGAAATGACCAACAATATCATAAATACCTGATTGAACGGCTTGTTGAACTGAATGATAATATTCCCGATATACTTCGTTTACATTACGCTTTTTCCACTCTTCTAACTGTCTAGCATCGGAATGATCCCATTCCCCTAAAAAATGAACAGAGCCAATAATGTAATCGAAGGAGTACGGTTCTAGAATTTGTTTAATCTCTGCTTCGTAACCGAGAATGTAGTCCGCTTCCACGCCTACTTTTATTTGGATTAATTCTGTATATTTCTGTTTAAGCATGAAACATTCTTCAACGTAGCGTGGGAATTCCTCGATTGCCATAGCAGAACCGGGTAAATATGTATTTAGGTCAACATGAAAAAGAGGCATATGATCGGATAATCCAATTTCATCATAGCCTTTTGCAATTGCTGCTTTCACATATTCCTCTAGTTCTCCTGCAGCATGTCCACACCTAATATGGTGGGTATGGTAATCAATAAGCATGCCATCTTCCTTTCCCTTATCGTAATCATACACCAAATAGTCAGGCAAATCATCAAAAAAACGACAAAACTCACGTTATTTTTTTCGTTTTTGCAATTCAACGAGTACTTGATCAAGTGGTAGTTTGTTCTGTTGTAGCAATACAAGGAGATGATAGATGAGATCGGCGGCTTCGGACGACAACTCCTTGTTATTGCCATTTTTGGCTGCAATAATAACTTCGCTTGCTTCTTCACCGATTTTTTTTAAGATTTTATCAAGCCCTTGTTGAAATAAATAAGTCGTATACGCGCCTTCAGGACGATTGGCATCCCTCTTCGCAATTAACGTCTCTAATTCCTTTATTACGGCTAAGGTAGGTGAAACTTCCCCGTTAGATAGGTCGATTATTTTCTCATTGAACGTTGTTTGTTCTATGTTTGTCGTTTTAATTGAACGATAGAAACAACTGGTAGCACCAGTATGACACGCTGAACCGATTTGTTCTACGCCAATAAGAAGGGTGTCTCCATCACAGTCATAGGCGATGCTTTTAACGTATTGCCTGTGCCCGGACGATTCTCCTTTGTTCCAGTATTGCTGTCTGGACCGACTCCAAAACCACGTTTCGTTCATTTCGATTGTTTTTTGCAGAGATTCTTTATTCATATAAGCGAGCATTAAGACTTTCTTCGTATTCACATCCTGAATAATTGCGGGAACCAAGCCTTGTTCGTTAAATAGAATGTTGTCCCAAGGAATTTCGTGCTCGGTCATCGTACAGGTACCCCCTTTTCAGCCATGTATGTTTTTACTTCATTTATCGTCAGTTCTTGGTAGTGGAACACCGATGCGGCAAGTACGGCATCTGCCTTTCCAACGGTAACGCCTTCGAAAAAGTGCTCCATTGTCCCAGCTCCTCCGGATGCAATAACGGGGATGGTGACGGCTGCAGATACTTGACGGTTCAAGGTTAATTCAAATCCGTTTTTTTGACCGTCTTGATCCATGCTAGTTAGCAGTATTTCTCCTGCTCCTCGTTTTTCTACTTCTCGTGCCCATGCGATTACGTCTAGTCCTGTCGAATTTTTTCCTCCGTGGGAGTAGACTTCATATCTCTGTTTATTACTGTTAAATTTCGCATCAATGGCGACGACGATGCATTGGTTACCGAAGCGGCGTGCTCCTTGGTTGATTAGGTCAGGATTAAGTATGGCTGACGTATTAATAGAGACTTTATCGGCTCCTGCCCGAAGTAACTTGGTCATCGTTTCAACACTGTTGATCCCACCTCCAACGGTAAAGGGAATAGAGATGGTGCCCGCCGTTTGTTTAACGACCTCTACCATTGTTTCGCGTCCTTCGACGGAGGCGGATATGTCAAGAAAAACGAGCTCGTCGGCTCCTTCTTCGTCATAACGTTTGGCAAGCTCGACAGGATCACCGGCATCGCGGAGGTTAAGGAAGCTAACTCCTTTGACGACACGTCCTTCTTTAACGTCGAGGCAGGGGATGATACGTTTTGTGAGCATGGAAGGTCTCCTTTCATAAGATAATCAATGAAGATGGTTTTCTTAGTAAGGTAGGTAGGGGAGCCAGCCAGTCTGTCTCTCATTTCGCTTTTCCTCCCTTTTGCAGGATGTTTTGACTGTCCGGCGTCTTCCTGGTGGAGGCGCGTCGCCAACATCTTCGTTTGACGCCTGACCGACGAAGTAAATTCCATCACTGGGTAGGCTCAAGGTAGTGAGTCTAGTCTCCACTTTCTTCGATGTATTTCATGGTCGATGCCTGTGATAAGGGATCCGTCTTCATTCGTGTCAGTCTGCTCTGGCTACGCTACTTTTTTTATATTTATCTGCTTTTTCTATGATCTTTAAAATCTTTCACTTCGAAGCAACGAATATCGTTTCTCGTACAGACCGTATTTCCCAACCGAGCGGAGATCTTTTTTCATGAGCACGCTTTGAACAAAACGAGTCTCCATCTTCGAAATACCCAGATGTTTTTTGTTCAGCTAAATGAAAAAAGATCGTAGTGGGCTATTTATCATCTTAGCAGGGAAAGGAAAAGGCAAGCGAAAACGATTTCGTGCTTCCAAGAAAAAGTCTACATTGAAAATGACTACAATACTTCAGATCTCAACTTAGACAACGCTTCCCTCAGCGTAAACCTCTTATCATACAGCGCCTTCCCAACGATCGCGCCACTAATACCTTCACTCGTATATCGTGCCAACTTCTGCAAGTCTTGCAAGCTACTCACACCGCCCGAAGCAATAACCGATGCCTTTGAAGATTGCACCAAAGAAAGAATCGCTTCGGTGTTTGGACCGGTTAGTGTGCCATCACGGGAAATGTCCGTGTAGATGAAGGTGGTCGCTCCTAGTTCAACGAGCGTCTTTGCAAGTGCCTCGGCTTTTACGGTTGACGTTTCTAGCCACCCTTCCGTTGCGACAAAGCCGTCCCGTGCATCAATTCCGATTGCGATTTTGTTTCCGTAACGATGTAACGCTTCTTTAACAAAGGCTTGGTCTCGAATCGCGGCCGTTCCGAGGATGAGTCGAGAAACACCTACTTCGAGGAGTCGTTCGACATCCGACATTGAGCGAATACCTCCACCGACTTGAACGGGAACTACTGACGATTTGGTGATGTCTGAAATGACACGATCGTTGACTGGTCTACCAGCTTTGGCGCCGTCGAGATCGACGAGATGAAGCCATGATGCACCCCCATCAACCCATTGTTTTGCAACCGAAACGGGATCGGTTCCATATATGGTTTCCTTGTTGTAGTCCCCTTGGTACAGTCGAACGCACTTGCCATCACGAATGTCGATTGCTGGGTAAATGGTAAAAGCATTTGGAATCATATGCGTATCTCCTAACATAACTTCGTGAAATGTTTCAATAATTCTGTTCCCGTGCTTCCGCTCTTTTCCGGGTGGAACTGCATGCCGTAAACGTTATTGCGTCCAACGATCGCGGTTACCTCCCCTTCATAGTCAACAGTTGCTAGTAAATCAGACGGTTCTTCAGGCAACACGTGATAGGAATGAACAAAGTATACGTGTCCCGCTTCTACTCCTTCGAACAGAACCGAAGGCTGATTAATCATTAATTTATTCCATCCCATGTGGGGAACTCTTGTCTTATGTTTGAGTTTTTTAACTGAACCTGGGAGTATATTAAGTCCTTGATGGGTCCCGTGTTCTTCACTAACTGTAAATAGGAGCTGCATGCCTAGGCATATTCCTAACAATGGCTTGCCTGTTTGAGCATAGGCAACGACGGCTTTATCAAGCCCTGTTGACTTAAGATGTTCCATCGCATCTCCGAATGCTCCGACGCCGGGAAGAATGACTCCATCCGCGTTCATGATAACCTCTTTGCTGTCTGTAACAATCCATGTCGACCCAAGTCGCTCAAGCGCCTGACTAACACTATGCAAATTACCCATACCGTAATCAACAATCGCAATCATCGTTACAGTACTCCCTTCGTAGAAGGAACTTTTCCTTCCGTACGAGGATCGATCATGGTCGCTTCATCGAGCGCACGCCCAAGCGCTTTAAATATCGCTTCGATCATATGGTGAGTATTCTGACCGTAGTGAAGGATGACATGCAGATTCATCCTTGCTTCTAGTGCGAGCTTCCAAAGGAACTCGTGAGCGAGCTCGGTATCGAATGTTCCGACACGAGCAGAAGGAAAAGTAGCACGGTACTCTAGATGAGGACGATTACTTAAATCGATGACGACTTGAGCTAATGCATCATCCATTGGGACGAACGCATTCCCATATCGTTTAATCCCTTTCTTATCACCTAACGCCTCTCGAATGGCATGACCGAGGGCTATTCCAATATCTTCAACGGTATGATGATCATCAATGTCAATATCCCCGTTTGCTTCAATGCTTAAATCGAATTGTCCATGCTTTGTGAATAGATCGAGCATATGGTTTAAAAAGGGAACACGGGTGTTCAGTGTGGACATTGCATTTCCATCTATGTTTACTGATAAAAGTATGTCAGTTTCATTCGTCGTTCTTTTTACAGAATGAGTCCGTTGCTTAAGATTTACACTCTTTTCATTGTTTGTTTCTGGCATTGTCGTACCCTTCCTTTCTTAATCGAATTTCGATCGCACGAGCGTGAGCTTGAAGTCCTTCATGCTCAGCCAATGTCATGATTTGATCGGCATTGGAGAATAGCGCTTCTTTTGAATAGGAGATTAAGCTCGATTTTTTAATGAAATGATCAACGTTAAGCGGGGAAGAAAACTTAGCCGTACCGCTCGTCGGTAACACGTGATTTGGACCGGCAAAATAATCTCCCACAGGTTCTGGGCTATACGGGCCTACAAAAATAGCACCGGCATTTACAATTTTCCCAACCCAGTTCAAGGCGTTATCCATTAACAATTCTAAGTGCTCTGGTGAAATCTGATTCGAAACAGTAATTGCTTCTTCCAGATCGCTCACAACAATGATCATTCCTTTCGCCTCAATCGATGCACGGGCGATTTTTTGTCGTGGAAGCTGTACCAATTGCTCCTCTATTTGTTGTTGTACTTTCACGGCAAACTGTTGCGAAGGAGTAATGAGAATTGCTTGTGCTAATGGATCATGCTCTGCTTGCGATAACATATCTGCCGCAACATAATCTGGGTCAGTAGAATCGTCTGCGATGACGACGATTTCACTCGGACCGGCAATCATATCAATATCGACTTTTCCAAACACTTCGCGCTTCGCCAAGGCGACATAAATATTACCCGGCCCTACCATTTTATCAACGGCAGGGATGGATTCTGTTCCGTAGGCAAGTGCGGCAACCGCTTGTGACCCACCGATTTTATAGATTTCCTCTACGCCACATTCTTTGGCGGCTACAAGGACATTTGGATTCATCGTTCCGTCCCTTTTTACTGGTGACACTACGACTTTCTCGGGTACACCGGCGATGAGAGCGGGGATGACGTTCATTAATACAGATGACGGGTAAGCTGCTGTTCCACCAGGACAATAAAACCCTACCCGTTGCAACGGTCGGATAATCTGACCGAGAATCGTTCCGTTTGGCGATGTCATCATGTACGATTGACGTTTTTGATGCTCGTGGTACGCCATAATATTTTCCTTTGCCTGACGGAGTGCGTTAAGGAAATCTGGTTCGACAACTTCATAAGCCTCTTGGATCTCTGATTCCGTTACACGAAAACGAGTCGTTTCAAACCCGTCCCATTTCGCCGTATATTCTCGTAATGCCTTATCTCCACGCGTTCGTATCTCCTTAATAACCTGCTTTACGGTTGCTAGTTGTTCTTCAGTACCGGTATCTATTTCACGTTCTAGTTGAAGCTCTTCAGCTGATATAATTTTTATCATGCATGTACCTCCTAAACAGCATCCCTATTTCAAAACGACAGCGTTTAATCTTTCACATATTTCATCAACTCTATCAATTTTCATCCGATAGCTTACCCGATTCGCAATCAACCGAGTCGTCACCGAAGTGATTTCTTCAAATATGATGAGTCCGTTTTCTTTTAGCGTTTGTCCGGTCGATACGATATCGACGATCCGGTCCGCGAGCCCTATAATTGGAGCAAGCTCAATCGACCCGTTTAATTTAATCACTTCTACCTGCTCCCCCTTCTCTCGAAAGAATTGAGAGGCGATTCGTGGATATTTTGTTGCTACTCGCGGGGATAAATTCGGTTTCCAATCTGGTTTTCCAGCAACAGCGATTCGACATTGGCTAATACCAAGATCAAGTAGTTCATAAACATCACGGTTCTCTTCCATCAATACGTCTTTCCCCACAAAGCCGATATCGGCTACACCGTACTCTACATAAGTAGGGACGTCTACCGGTTTCGCTAATATAAGTTGGAGTCCAGCTTCGGGAATAGGGAGGACAAGCTTGCGCGAATCGTCAAATTCTAGTGGCAGTTGGTGGCCTGTCTGACGTAGCAATTCTACAGCTTCATCGAAAATTCTTCCTTTGGGCATCGCAATTCGAATCATGTCAGTCATGAGTTCCCTCCCTCACCGAACCAGTACACTTCGTCCCATTTTTTATCGTTATTATGACGAATACGATCTTTCGGTTCTTCTACTCGATTGGTAATAACGGAATTGTCAGTCTCAGCACGTAATTTTTTCGCGATTGCTAGAGCTTCCTTACGATGAGAAGGCTGATATTGGATCATTAATCTTTTCGTTCGGTCTTCGAGTGTAGAATGGGATGCTTCCATGACTCTGTCCATCTTTAGTGCAAATCCTGTAGCAGGCGTCTTTCGACCGAACTGCCGGGTTAACTGGTCGTACCTTCCCCCACTACAAATCGGAAAACCGATGTGTGAGGCATAGCCTTCAAATATCATTCCCGTATAGTAATGAATCGTCGAAACAAGACTCAAGTCAATTTGAATAGAGTCTGCTACACCGTACTCTTCTAACGCTTCCCATATGTTCATCATGTGAACGAGGGCGCTTTTCGTTTCATCTGAAGTTGCCATTTCCATCGCAAGTTTTAACTTTTGCACGCTTCCGCGGTATTGAAGAATCTCTAGCAACGACTGGGATTGTTCCTTTGTCAGTGTTGATGCCAACACGTGCTCACGGAAGCTGACATAGTCACGATTTAATAGGTATTGTTTTAATAGATCCTCATCTTCTTTATTAGCGACAACTTCCGCGAACAATCGATCAACGTATGCCATCGATCCTAACGCGATTCGAAAGTCTTTTACTCCGGCTTGTATTAAACAATCCACGGCAAGAGCGATGATTTCTGCATCAGCTTCTGCGGTACCATCCCCAACAAGCTCGACACCTGATTGAAAGAATTCTGCGTGTCTCCCTGCTTCTTTCTCTTGAGCACGAAAAACGTTGCCATGGTAAGACAGTCGAATGGGTAGTGACTCATTCCGTAAGATTGAAGAGATGACACGTGCAATTGGAGCGGTCATATCGGGTCGAAGCACAAGTGTGTTACCGCTACGGTCCAATAGTTTAAATAATTTATCCTCTTCGATTAGGCTCGCTTCCCCGATCGTATCGTAGTATTCTAATGTCGGTGTTACAATTTCTTCATAACCCCAACGTCGTAGGCACTGTTGGATGCTATGTTCCAGTTGTCTTTTATATAAAACCGTTTCCGGTAATAAATCTCTCATTCCTAACGGTTTCTCAAATACACGAGGTTTCGCCATAACAACACACTCCATTATTTTACTTTAGTTCATTAGCGAACTAAAGCGTTTTTCTATAGTAGAGTCTAACATGAGTGGTCAATAGACGTCAAGTAAGAAAGTTACACTTCTTTAAATAAAAATCCGTCATCGATCGACGGATTTTTATTTAGCTCAGGATGAATAGAGCTTTCTCGCCTGAGGATTCATATGCGTGCAAAACCGACGCTAGCAGCCCAGGAAAACGAGCTTCCAGATCTTCCGTACGGATGGATAGGAAGCGCTGGGTGCCTTGAACGCGAGTGCGAATCACGCCCGCTTCCCGCAGCGTTCGGGCATGATGGGACAATGTGGATTTACCGACGGGGACTTCGATGTCCCCACATGCCCTCTCTCCCCATTTGTAAATTTCGGCAACAGCATGCAGACGGATGGGATCGCTCAGAGCATAGAGGACGGAGGACAAATGGATGTCTACTAGGTCTGGATGGTATAGAACTTTCACGTCAAAACCTCCTTCTTTCTGTGAAGCTAATGATTGCATTTTACCACATCGCATGTTATATTTCTATTGTTCGACAATAATCGAACTATTAAACATGAAGTGAGGGGATACCGATGTCAAACCCATCCAAATCTGAATCAGTTAGCAAATCAGAGCAGACCGCCTTGCGGGAAGGATTGGTAACCGTCCTACTAGGAATCTCGATCGTGCTGGTCATCATGAACACGATGATGTTTAATCTAGCTCTGCCGGACGTGTCACGTACTTTCGGCATATCGGCTTCAACCACTTCCTGGATCGTAACGGGCTATTCCATCGTATTCGCGATCTCATCAATTACATACAGCCGGTTGTCCGATTTCATTCCGATCCGTAGGCTATTCATTATCGGGCTCGCCTCTCTTGGTGTCGCCGCTATTGCTGGATTCTTCAGCAATAGCTTCGTTTCGCTACTAGTCGCTCGTATCCTGCAGGCGTCGGGAGCCGGTTCCATTCCGGCTTTGTCCCTTGTGCTTATTGCCCGTTATGTGCCTTTGGTGCGGCGAGGTAAAGCGATGGCAACGGTCATGTCCGCCGCTTCGCTCGGTCTCGGTCTCGGACCTGTCGTCGGAGGGGCCATCGTGGAATACATGGGTTGGCACTTTTTATTTGCAGTGACCGCAGTCATTCTGCTTTTGGTACCATTCTTCGTGATACTTCTTCCGAAAGAGACGCCAGTCAAAGGCACTTTCGACGCAATGGGAGCGCTGTTCGTTGGCGTCGGGACGACTGGGCTTCTACTATTCTTGACGAATCAATCCTGGATAGCCCTGGCAGTGGGACTTGCGGCGCTAATCTTGTTCGTGATCCGGATAAACCGGACAGCGGACCCCTTCGTGCAACCGGCTCTGTTCCGAAATCGGTCTTATCTGACACTAGGCGCGGTCGGGATCGCTGCGTATTTTTGTAGCTTCGCCACGTTGTTCCTAATGCCACAAATCCTGATCCATCGATTCGAATTGAGTGCCATCGCCTCAGGACTTGTCATTTTTCCCGGTTCTTTGCTGGCAATGTTTATTTCCCGCAGGGTGGGAAGGATTATCGATCGTTACGGCAACGGGTCCATCATCCGTTACATTCCCTTGCTAGTTTTGGCATCCGTCGTGTTATTTGCTCTGTTTGTCAGCACGTCGTATATCGCCATCCTGCTCATATATATGCTGATGAGCGTCGGGTTTACCTTCCTAACGAGCAGCATTTCCAACGAAATGTCGCGTATTCTGCCCAAGACGCAGATCGGATCCGGATTGGGGTTGTTCCAGCTGCTTCAGTTTTTCAGCGGGGCATTCGGAGTCGCCATGACCGCTAGCGCCCTAGTCTGGCAGAAAAATTTCCCTCCTTCGATCGCTTACGGCAATATTTATTGGGGCATGGCAATTATCGTTCTTGCTTCGATCGGCTGCTCACATCTCTATAAGCGTTATGCAGCACAGACAGTTCAGGAATCTTGATGCTCTTGCTTCCACCTAAGTGGATAAAAAACACCTCAAAATGTGAGGTGTTTTTGTTTACCCTGTAATCGTTGGTGTTTTTGGTATACTTGTTCGATCGGACTGATATAACCGTAAAAGAACAAACAGCGCCGGTGCAATCAGAAAAACCCATAGCCCCATTACGGCATAGCGAATGTATTCGAAAACAATCATTTCAGGAAAGATTGATTTTAATATAGATTTAATGACGACTACAGTTCCAATCCCGATCACGTAAGCGATCATTTTTTTCTATACTGCGGTTCGTAGATTAAAGCGTACGTATTTCATCTCAAGTAAGAAAGCGACTCCTGCACCGAACATAAATCCGGACGCCTTTGCTTCTGACGATCCCGGTGCAATGAGAGCAAGTATGATCGGAATGACAAGAATGAGTAACCAATGCATTTTTCGATCTAATCGCTCTACTAGAGGAGATAGTTTAATCGCAATAACTGTAATCAATACACCTATTAAAAGCCCTGCCATAACATCACTTGGCCAGTGAAGACCCGTATAAAGCCTTGAAAATGAGATAAGTATAACGATGAAAATAGCAAAAACCCAAAATATAGGTTTAGCGACAATGTAGGCTAAATATGTCCAGATAGAGGCAGATCCTTGAGCATGACCACTTGGAAAAGAATCATACGGAAAGTGCCCAGATGCTTTTGCAGACTCTACAAATAGTGAGTTAATTCCTTCAACACCAACTGGTCGTTGAACTGCGATGTAAAATTTAATATATGTACTTACGTAAAGGGTAAACATGACGATCATCGCTAGTCTAAAACCAACTGATTTAGATAGGCACCAATAGATTAGCGGAACGACAAGCATATAAAATGTCTCATCACCCATGAAAGTAAGGAGACTTGCTACTTGATTTAGAATGGGATGCTGGTATGAAGTAAGCCATATGAGGAAATTTTCTTGATAACCGATCGTACTCACCACTTCTCTTTATTAATCTTTAATACTTTCTTCTTATCATTCATCTTCTTTCGTTTCCCTATTGATTTCACGCGCAGGATTCCCTGCAACGAATGAATAGGAAGGCACATCGCGATGAACGATCGATCCGGCTGCAACGACAGCATGATCTCCAATCGAAACGCCAGGGAGAATAGTAGAGTTGGCGCCGATCATAACGTTGGACCCAATCCGTACATCACCTAAACGATATTCTTTCGTTAAATATTCATGCGTTAAAATCGTTGTGTTGTACCCAATTATCGTGTTCTCCCCGATATAGATTCGTTCAGGGAAGAAGACGTCCATCATTACCATTAACGCGACGGCTGTTTCTCTACCGACTTCCATTTTCAATCCATGTCGATAAAGCCAGTTTTTCCATGGGAGGATGGGACAGTAACGGGCAAGCTGGATGATGATGAAGTTTTTAACCGCTTTCCATGGACTAACGGTTTTGTACACTTGCCATAAGGCATTCGGTCCTTCAACAGGGTAGCGTTCTATATTCCGTGCCATAACTATCGTTCTTCTTGGACCGGCGATCCTTGAATCGTTAGGAGATCACGCATGTCGTGAATAATATAAGTCGGATCGAACTGTAACACATACTCTACACCCCGTAAGCTCCATGCTACGCCTACACTGTCAACTCCCGCTGCTTTTGCAGATTGAAGATCGTATTCGCTATCTCCAACCATGAGTGTTGAAGAAGGATTTGCGCTGATTAACTCCATCGCTTTTAGGATCGGATCTGGTGCGGGTTTACTTTTTTCCGTATCCCCATGGGTGATAACAACGTCCATATACTTTTCCAAATCAAACAGTCGTAATCCCATTTCAACTGTTCGGCGATGTTTCGATGTAACGATGCCCATCTTAACTCCCAATTCGTGTAGCTTAGCAATCACTTCCACAACGTGTGGAAAAGCCGTTACGAGCTCATCGTGCACACGCACATTATGTTCGCGATAAATGTTTACGAGTTCCTCCATACGTGTAGCATCAAAGCGAGCCATTTGCTCCGGCAATGGCTCTCCCATATAGGGAATAACATGTTCTCTCGTAAACTTGCCCGGATATTCTCGCTCCAATGTGTACATAAAAGAAACGAGAATCAATTCATTCGTGTCAAGAATCGTACCGTCTAAATCAAACAGAATCGTTTCGTATTTCATGATGTTCTCCCTTCATTCAACTGTTCACTTCCAGGACTTTTTGCAAATCGCTCCCATAACCGAGCGACGATAACCGTAATCATAAAAGCAACAAAGATGCGGATGACAAGCAACGGTATGACATTAATTCCGAGCGGCAAGAAAATTAACGTATCTTCGACAACAGCGTGGCACCCCACGAGGAATATAAGTAACAAATAAAGATCACGCTTCGAGAAATTCCCTTCTTCTGCCTGTTGAATAATAACTCCCGCACCAAAAGAAAGACCGAACATTAAACCCGCAAGTAGCGTTATTGATGTACGTTCGGACACCCCTAGTAGTCGTGTAATCGGTCGTAGCAAGCGTGCTAGTTTCGACAAAATGTTAAGGTCTTTTAATATTTGAATACCAAACATTAACGGTAAAACGATCATAATTAACTGAAGAATGCCCATAAATGCCGTTTTTAAACCGTAGTAAAGAATGATAACCCACGTCGGATCTATCGGTTTCTCTGGTGCAATCAACCCATATTGAGCAGGCTCACCCCCACCTTGCCATACTAAATGAATCACAATGGCGGAAGAGAACGCTAACAGCAAACGGACGGCAACGACGACGGTTCCACTAATCCCAATTCTTTTACATAGGGCGGTTTCTACAAATAGACTATGCGAAAAGCTTAATATGATAGCGAGAATAAACACTTCTTTTACAGTCAGATCAAGTGATAAAATCGCGCCAATAGCTGCGTATAGATTGAGCATAAACCCAAGTGCAAGCGAGATCGCTGCTTCACCGGATAGACCAAACCACTTCATAATGGGTTCGAACAATCTCTCAATGAGACCGAGCAACGGTGTATATTGTAATATCGTTACGATAAAGGTGACTGGAAAAATAATCTTACTTAATACCCAAGATGTCCGAACACCGGAACGTAGTCCGTTATGCCATGTTTGTCTCGTGATCATCCGGTTCTTTCCTTTCAGGTGTGTACGGGTTTTCAAAAAACCGCTCGTTAGAGTATCCTTTCACGCGTCGGTAGATCATCACACCAATGGATAGAAGAATTAGAATAACCCCGATAAACTGCGCAATACGTACATTGCCATATTCCATAGATCCTGGTTCGAACAATAGATTTGCAGGTGTCCACAGTACGCGCATGAAACTCGCTAACCACTCCGGACCTGTAAAGGCAAGGCTATCTGTACGAATTCCTTCGATAAAGAAGCGACCGATCGAATACCAGATGAAGTAGTTTAAGAAAACTTCTCCTCTACGAGCATTGAGCTGCTGTAAACCAAGTAGAAGTAACAAACCAATTAAATTCCAAATGGACTCGTATAAAAATGTAGGATGATGGTATGCTCCGTTAATGTACATTTGGTCAATGATAAATCGCGGTAAATTTAACCCTTCAAGATATGCACGTGTCACTTCACCACCGTGAGCTTCCTGGTTAATGAAGTTCCCCCATCGTCCGATGAGTTGGCCAAGAATAATGCCAGGTGCAACGATATCGGCTATTTGCCAGAAGGAAAGTTTACGGACACGACAGAAAATATAACTAGTCAGGATAGAAGCAATGAGGGCTCCATGAATGGCCAGTCCACCTTCCCATATCGCAATAATTTCCCCTGGGTGTGCTATGTAATAATCCCATTTAAAAGCAACGTAATATATTCTCGCACCAATAATGGCGGCCGGAACGGCAAACATAACGAGATCTAGAAACGTATCGGAAGAAATACCGAGTTGTTTCCCTCGCCAAATAGCAAGTAATAGCCCAAGAACGATTCCCGTCCCAATAATTAAACCGTACCAGTGAACTTCTAAAAAACCTAAATCAATCGCAACTCGATTAATCGGTGTTGGACTCATTTTCTCCACTCCTATTCTATATCTTCTTGTTCTTCCATCGCTTCAGTTAATTGATCGGCAAATTGCACGGCAGCGTTGTAACCCATGTTTTTTAGTCGGAAATTCATGGCAGCCACTTCGATAATTACCGCAAGGTTCCTACCAGGACGGACAGGCAGGGTTAATAGTGGCACTTCGGTATCGATGATTTTGATTTTCTCTTCATCTAGTCCTACCCGTTCATATTGTCGCCCTTCTTGCCACAGTTCTAAATGGATGACGAGGACGATCTTTTTCTCTGAGCGAATGGCTCCAGCACCGAAAAGGGTCATGACGTTAATGATGCCAATTCCACGAATTTCTAACAGATGCCTGAGCAACCTCGGGGCTTTTCCGATTAAGACGTTTGCAGCAGGTTGTCTAATCTCGACGTTATCATCAGCGATCAGACGATGTCCTCTTTTGACAAGTTCAAGTGCGGATTCACTTTTCCCGATTCCACTTCCACCTGTTATGAGAATACCGACACCATAGACATCAACCAATACGCCATGCAAGTTGGTTGTCGGAGCTAAACGTCCTTCTAGGTAATCCGTAAGTTTAGAGCTGAACTTCGTTGTTGATTCTTTTGTACGGAGGATACACAACTTCTGTTTATCTCCGATTTGCTTTAGTTCTTCAGGTATTTCATTTTCTCTCGTAATGATGATGCAAGGGGTGTTCGGATGACATAGTTTGTGAATACGTTCTTCTTTTTCATGAGGTTGGAGCGCATCAAAGAAGGTTAGTTCTGTTTTTCCCAATAGTTGTACACGCTCAGCTGGATAGTATGTAAAGAAACCTGCCATTTCGAGTCCGGGGCGACTTATGTCACTCGTCGTGATAAGACGGTGAACGCCAGATTCGCCACTGACGATCTCGAGTTTGAAGTGGTCAATTACTTCTTTGACTTTGATGCGTTTACCCATCAGGTCCCTCCTAAACAAATGCTTTAAAATAATATTCCTTATTGTACCACAAAAAAAGGTAGCTGCATTACTCCAGCTACCTTGCTTGTTTTTAAATATTAGTAATTCAATAATCTTGTTTAAAAAGGAGGATAAACAGGGCCAAGAAGTTCAAGGCGCGGCAGTCACGAGTAGCATGCTTTCATAATCTTTATGGGCCCCCGCGAAAGTAATCGGAATAAGCTACAAAGCTTAACCACACTTTTGTGGGAGATAGATTCGTGAGCAACGCAGGGACAACGCAACGCAGAAATTCGACGGTCAATGTTTACCGGACTTTTTAAACCTCCTATAACTATTTTACGAATACGTTAGCTTCTGTTTCCTTATCAAAGATGTGAATCTTGTTCATGTCGAGGGCAACTTTGATGGTTGCACCCATTTTCAGTCCGGAACGAGAGTCGACTCGGGCAGTGACGATGTCATTACCGATTCCACTAAGGTAAAGGTACATTTCAGCACCCATATTCTCAGCAACGTCTACTGTTGATTCAACGATACTGTCAGGTGAAGATTCTAAGAAGATTGGCTCATCATGGATGTCTTCTGGACGGATTCCGAAGATGACTTCTTTGCCAACATAGTTTTTCTCGCGAAGGATTTTTGCACGTCCTTCTGGAATTTTCACGTTGATATTGCCAGACTTGAAATGAAGATCAGAACCTTCTGTTACAAGCTGTCCATGAACGAAGTTCATAGATGGAGAACCGATAAAACCTGCAACGAAAACGTTGCGTGGGTTCGTATAAATCTCATCCGGAGTAGCGGCTTGTTGGATGTATCCGTCCTTCATAACGACAATACGATCTCCCATTGTCATTGCTTCGGTTTGGTCATGCGTTACGTAAATAACGGTCGTTTGTAGACGCTTGCTAAGCTTACTGATCTCTGTACGCATTTGTACACGAAGCTTCGCATCCAAGTTCGAGAGCGGTTCGTCCATAAGGAATACTTGAGGCTCACGTACTATCGCACGTCCTAATGCAACACGCTGACGTTGACCACCGGAAAGAGCTTTCGGTTTACGATCCAACAAATGCTCAATGTCGAGAATTTTAGCTGCATCACGTACACGTTGATCGATGTCGGCTTTTTTGAACTTACGAAGCTTAAGACCGAACGCCATATTTTGATATACGTTCATATGTGGATACAACGCATAACTCTGGAATACCATCGCAATGTCGCGGTCTTTCGGAGCGACGTCGTTAACGAGACGGTCACCGATGTACAATTCACCTTCGGAAATCTCTTCAAGTCCCGCAACCATTCGAAGCGTTGTCGACTTACCGCAACCTGATGGTCCTACCAAAACAAGAAATTCTTTATCTTGAACTTCTAGATTGAAGTCGTGAACGGCGGTTACTTCACCATATTTTTTAAAAATACCTTTTAATGTTACTCCAGCCATGCTAATCATCCCTTCTTTAGTAAAGTTTAAAAAGTTCAGTTAACCCTCCTTTTTAAACTAATTATAATTGTTAATTTTATTTTACCCGTGTCGAGTTTGATGGGCTATGGACAATCTTTACAAAAAAAATGGTCATTTTGTTTGAATGGCTTGGATGATAAGGAGAGACAAGCGAACGATCAACGCATCGTCGAATTTCCGAACGTCATAGCCCGTTTCAAGACGGAATTTTTCTAACCGATAAAGAAGTGTATTACGATGAATATAGAGTTTCCGCGCGGTTTCGCTTACGTTTAAGCTTTCCTCGAAAAAATGATCTAATGTCATTGTAAATTCCTCGTCTTGAAGTAACGTTTGGTCGGGTGCAGACCATAATCGACTAATGATGGAAGTTAACTCTTCTATGGATAAAGGCTTGAGTAATTGTAACATTGCTAAATCGCGATCAGAATAAATACGTCTCTTCCATTTAAATCTCTTTGCAAGCTCATGACACTTAGCAAGAGTACGATAAACGTCCGCTAGTTTCGCAGGGTAGTAGACAGGATCTGTAAACCCAATTCGATAGGATTGTCCTACTTCTGACTGAAGCATGTCCCTTAACCCTTCCGCCCATGAAGCTACCATAGTCGTTGTTTCATACTCGCCATCTTCTCCCACCTCTTCATCAATTAATGAAGTGATAGGAACTAAAAGCAGAAGATGCTGTGAAGAGAGGGAGAGTATCCAACATAACTCTTCATTTTCATCTTCATCGTAATACTCGTTTTCTTTTAAATAGGAGTTAACAAGATTGATGATTTCATTTGATGTCACCGTTTTTTTCTTTGGGGCTTCCAACAAAAGTGGAACCTTTCCTACTTCCCAATGAATGGAGAGAATGGATGAAGGTGTAGTGGCTTGTCCATTACTAAGCGTTTCCTCAAGCCATTGTTGACAGGCTTCGATGGAAGAAAGCATCGCCGGATCCCTTTTTAGATCACGATAAAAAGTTTGATCTATCATCATTTGGATCAGTTTACGCTCGCTTTTCGTTAACGACTTCTCAATAGTCATGACAAGAGTGTCAGATCCGATCACCTGCGGTAATACAAAGGAGTCTATGTTAGATTCTGAATCTTTTACGATACGTACAGGTGCTTCCAATGCCATCTCTAGCCTTTGTTTTAACTCTATCCAGTTCTTCTCCATCTCTCTCACTCCCCCTTCCAAAATGCATTCGAAGATATGAATACATCGGAATCATAAGTTTAAATATCGCTTACATTTTATCTAAAATAAACCGACGAATGCCTTCGTAGACACCATGCTCATTGTTTGATTTCGTGACGTAGTCGGCTATTTCTCTTATCGCTGGATGTCCGTTCTCCATAGCGATTCCCAAACCTGCTATTTCAATCATGTCACGATCATTAAAGCTGTCACCAAAAGCCATTACTTCCGTCATCGGTATGTCCAATCGATTTGCTAAGAAGGTTAAGGCTTGACCTTTCGTTGCTTGTGGATGGGTCATTTCGAGATATTGGGGCTTTGATTTCGTAATATGTACGTGTGTACCAAACGTCGTATGTAAATCTGTTGCAAATTCATCTAAACGTTCAGGTGTATCGACGAACAGCACTTTCATCGCATCTCCCTCAATGTCCAGTAGGTCGTCTATCACTTCATAAGGTACTCCGGCAAGTTCACTGTATTCTTTCATATAATCATCATCAACGTCAGCATAAAGGGTGTCGTTGAAATAAAGGTGTACGTGAATATTTTGATCACGAGCAATTTGAACAGCTCGACGTGCAATCTCTTGTGGAACAAATTTTTCGTACAATACTTCTTCAGATAATAACGTTCTTACAAATGCTCCTTGATACGTAATGATGGGCACATCAATCGCTAATTGTTTCGCATATATTTGCGCCGACTGAAACATTCTACCTGTTGCGATTGTGACAACACCACCACGTCTTACAACCTCTTCAATGGCTTCCTTATTTTTCCTTGATATTTGAAGATCATCACCTAATAACGTATCATCTAGGTCAATTGCGATTAAGCGGTAAGGTAAGTTCATCGTCATGTAATAGCAGCTCCAATCGAACGATATCGGTTGTCCTTTTCCTTATTGTACCATGTTTTTATTGTTCTATCATTTAGTGGAAAATTGAGTTGATCTTATAACAAAACCGGTAGGCAAGATTACTCTTGTCTACCGGTTCTTATCTTTTAATTAGATTTAGAATTCATACGTTTTCGGTTTACATCGATAATAATTGTTCTTATTCTTCTAACGCCGTAATGACCCCTGGAGCGATTAGCGTACCAATATCGTTTCCTTCGCAAATCTTCTTCATTGAACCAGGATTGTCGAAGTTAAAGACGTGAAGTGGCATTTGATAATCCCTTGCTAAAATAAACGCAGATTGATCCATTACTTTTAGATCATTAGCAATAACATCGTCATAGCTGAGTGTTCGGTATTGTTTTGCGTCTTTCTGTATGCGAGGGTCACCGTTATATACACCGTTAACCCCTTGCTTGGCTACGAGGATGGCGTCACTGCGAACTTCGATCGCACGTTGGACGGACGGATAATCGGTCGTAACGAATGGCTGTCCGTTTCCACCTGCAAAAATAACAATATAGCCTTTATCTAAATGGTGAATCGCTCGCAATCTAATATACGGCTCTGCCACAGCATCAATTGGAGTTGAAGTCATGACGCGCACTTCATTATTTGACTTCGCCTTTAGAACGCCTCTTAGCATTAAAGAGTTTATCACCGTTGCCAGTGTTCCAATACTGTCGGCTTCCGCCCTTTCTATTCCCCAATTATCTGATAAATTCCCTCTAAAAATATTCCCTCCACCAATAACAATCGATACTTCGATTCCCATTTCAACGACAGACAACACTTCACTTGCAATATGTTCCAATCTTTCAGGATCAAAACCGAATTCGCTGCTACCGGCAACAGCTCCCCCGCTTAACTTAATCAGAATGCGTTTATATCTTCCCATCACATAACCCCCCCACTCCAACAAATATTATAGGAGCAGTCATAATAAAGCAAGATGTGCTATAATGATAATTCGTGTGAATGAAATCAATTTGGTTGAAGCATTCACAAAGCAGAGTTCGTAACCATCCTCTGCTTAAACAAAAAAACTAGGGAGATGAAGAGAATGGAAAAATCAGTTTCGTTTGATGAAAAGAGCATGCATAAGTTGACGCTCCTTTCGATGTTATTTTTGGCAAGTTTACTGACCGCAAACATAACGGCAGTGAAATTGTTCTCCGTCGGAGAACTTGTCATGACTGCAGGGATATTAATGTACCCAATCACGTTCCTATTCCTCGACACAATTACGGAAGTGTGGGGAAGAAAAACAGCTCAGCGTATCGTTTGGTCAGGGCTATTCTGTAACATTCTGGTCATAGGTGTCATACAACTAGCTAGTATTCTACCGGCTGCCTCTTTTTGGCCTCATCAAGAGTCTTATGAGGTGATACTCGGTGCAGTGCCTAGGATGGTATTGGCTTCATTAACGGCCTATATCATATCTCAATCATTGGATATAACGCTGTTCACGTGGATAAAGAATAAAACTCACGGAAAAAAGTTATGGTTACGAACGAACATCTCTACGATGGCCAGTCAGTTAATTGACTCCCTCATCTTTATGTTCGTGGCGTTTTTTGGTGTGCTGACCGTTTCCGAAATCTTCACTGCGATGTTCTCTGAGTATTTAATTAAACTTTCTTATGCCTTCCTTGGCACACCATTCGTTTATTTACTTGTTAAGTGGGCTCGAAATGGAAAGAAGGAGGAGATTGCGAAATGGCAGGAAGATCAGACAAGCAACTTGACGGTGTAAGTTTATTAGGCAACAACAATACGAAATACTCCTTCGAATACAATCCGAGTGTTTTAGAGACCTTCGAGAACATGAACCCTCATCGAGATTATTTCGTGAAATTCAACTTTCCGGAGTTTACGAGCTTATGTCCAAAAACGAACCAACCGGATTTTGCGACGATTTACATTAGCTACGTACCCCATATTCAAATGGTTGAAAGCAAGTCATTGAAGCTATATTTATTTAGCTTTAGAAACCACGGTGACTTTCATGAGGACTGTATGAACAAAATCGCTGATGATCTCATTAAGCTGATGGATCCGAAATATATTGAGGTGTGGGGTAAGTTCACTCCTCGCGGTGGCATTAGTATCGACCCTTATGTTAACTACGGCAAGCCTGGTACACTATGGGAGAAAGTCGCATTCGATCGCTTAGTGCAGCACGATATGTACCCAGAGAAAATAGATAATAGATAGGCGCTACAACGTAAAAAACCGGAGACAACTTCCTCTATTAAAGGATGTTATCTCCGGTCTTGTTTTAATCCTTAACAATAATAGAATTTAATATCCAGCTAATAACTCCCACAATCAGCGCGCCCCAGAATGCTCCTATAAATCCTTCGATTTGAAAGCCTGGTAGAAACATCGATGTGACATAAAACGTAATGGCATTTATGACGAGAATAAAGATTCCTAATGTTAATATCGTGATCGGTAACGTCAGAAATACTAGGATTGGGCGAATAATCGTATTAATTACCCCAAGTATAAGTGCAGCAAGTAATGCTGTACCGTACCCGTCAATATGGATGCTGTCTAGCAGATAATCGGCAATAATGAGTGCCAAACCAGTCAGCAGCAGTTTAATAATCCAATTCATGAAAGTCCCCCTAAATAAAACAAATGTATGATTCCGACGAGGGAAATGATGAACAGATGAGATTTACTCTGTTGGAATAACGAACATCGCGATAATGTAGACGAGTATTCCTGGGAATGCTGCTGTGAAAATGCTGAGCAACACGAAGGCAATACGGACAATCGTCGGATCTATATCAAAATATTCGGCTGTCCCTCCACATATTCCTGCAATCATGCGGTTTTTTCTTGAACGAAATAACTTTTTCAATTCAAACCCTCCTTTACTAGTATTACATAACTATTCTTCGATCCGTTTAAACTTCCTTTATTCGTGAATTTGAATAGAACCGTTAGAAGTTTTGCAATTAAGATGAAGTTTTTGATGGTGATCTTTGTTTCTTTCAAAGAAGATATGTTTTCTACTGTTTTCTTTTCCTTCATGCTTCATCAAGGTGTTGGAAAGTGAGCAGTCGATACTACCGAATGTCGTATGAGCCTCTCCGATAACGGCAACGTCACCACTCACCAATTCGACGTCAATCGATCCGTTGGAAGTTTTTAATTTAATGTTTCCTTCTTGTGCTTTTTCAAATGTATAGCGGATTTGTCCGTTGGAAGTGACACACTCTGAATTTTTAGCGATTCCTTCAAAATGAATAGCTCCATTAGAGGTCGATACGTTTAGTTCATCTGTTTTAATATCGGTGAAATCTACTTTCCCATTAGATGTTTCGACGTCAATGATTTGCGCGATTAGGTCCTCTGCTCGAACAGCCCCATTCGAAGTAGACGCCTTTAGTATTTGCACATTCAAATCATCGATCGTAATTGCCCCATTAGAAGTATGCCCTTTGAATTGTTGTAGACCTTTTTCTGGAACGTACACTTTCAATGCGGCTCTCACACCTTTACGACGAGCGACGTGAAATAAAATGGTATTGTCATTTTGCGTAGTTGTTATTACTTCCTTTAATATTGAGGTTGCTTCGTCTTGATTGTTAGCTTTCACGTTACCTCTCACTTCAATTCGGTATCCGTCTTGGTCCCAACCTTCGACATCAATCGCCCCGTTGTATGTACTGATATCGAATAGGGCTTGTGCAGGTACTTTCCCTTCGTACACGAGTTCTGCTTTGATTCCACCGCCGAACGACCAGTCAATATGATCAAAGTCGATGTCAATTTCTTTTACTTTTTCGCTGACTTTTGAAATTATTCGCTCTACTACATCACCGATTTTTTTGCCATATACGGTAGCGACGGCTTCTTCATGCCCTTTTGATGCTTCTTGATGTTGCTTGTGAAGGCTGACGTGAGGATTTAGGGTATCCTTCTTTTCTTGTTGCGCGTCATTCTTAGGTTCAAGCGCTTCTAGAAGTCTAATTGCCTCTTCGGAGTTAATTTTTCCGTCTTCTAACATTTTTAAAATCATTTTTCTTTCTTCATTCATCTTCTACACTCTCCTTATTCATTCAATTGTTTAAGGGCTTCATCAGCCGATATTTCTCCACGATCTAAGCGATCGAGTATTTCTTTTCGTTTTTGGCTGCTAATGTGTGTGACTTTCTCTGGTCGATAGCCTAATGCTTCAATAACGTTTTCGAGTTTACCTCTTACTGTCGGGTATGATACACCGAGCTCTCTTTCAACTTCCTTAATGTTACCGCGGCATTTTATGAAGATTTCAACGAACTTCAGTTGTTCTTCATGTAGGCGAGCTAATCTTGACACGCTAAAGTTGCCTTTTATGGAAGTATGACATTGGTGACAATGGAGTTCGGTTACGTTTAGAGAATGGGTGCAGACGGGACATTGGTGTATCATTTGGCGTTCCACTTTTTCACCTCCCTGTAGGTTTGGGTAGTTTCGTGTTGTAGTTTAGTGTATCGTGTTGTTTGGAGTGTCTAGTATGTAATTAAGATTGTTAAGTAGGTTATTAAGATTGTTAACCTTTATGATTAAGATTATAACATGTGTTTAAAAATGTTCAATAGTTTTTTAATAAAATTAATGTTTTTATCCAAAAATGTTGAAGATGGTTAGGAAGGTGTAAAGAATGATAAGGATGAAGTTCTTTAGAGACTTTTGAAAGTAACCATTTCGTTTTCTTGAAAGTGACCATTTCGTTTTCGCTTGCCTTTCCTTTTCCCTACTTCGATGATAAATAGTCCGCTGCGTTCTTTTTTTCATTTCGCTGAACAAAAAACATCAGGGTATTTCGGGGCGGGAGACTCGTTTTGTTCAAAGCGCGCTCATGAAAAAAAGATCTCCGCTCAGTTGGGAAAGCCGGTCTGCGCGAGAAACGAAATGGTAGCTTCCGTGGTTTGAGAGATAAGAGATTGAAGATAAGGGATTAAAGATAAGAGCTTATAGAATAAACCTTTGATAGTTGTTCATACATAAAGGCTCCCCAACACTAAGGTGTTAGGGAGCCTTCGATGATGCACTTCAGTTCTAATGAGAGTCCTACGAAGTAGTGACTTCTACTTTCATTTCCTCAATCATTTTTTGTGTCCGCCCTCGATCGCGTTCTAGGATTGGGCCGAGGAACTTTCCTGTGTAGGAGGTTGGCTCTTTGGCTACGTCTTCAGGGGTACCGGAGGCGATAATTTTACCGCCGCGGAATCCTCCTTCTGGACCTAGATCGAGGATGTAATCCGCTGTTTTGATGACGTCAAGGTTGTGCTCGATGACGAGGACAGAGTCCCCATTGTCGACGAGTCGTTGCAGTACTTTTAACAGTCGATCGATGTCATGGATGTGAAGTCCGGTTGTCGGCTCATCTAGTATATAAAGGGATCGCCCATTACTGCGGCGATATAGCTGAGACGCGAGTTTGACACGTTGGGCTTCTCCGCCAGAAAGAGTCGTAGCAGGTTGTCCTAACTTCATGTATCCTAAGCCAACGTCAGCTAATGTTTCGACTTTCCGACTGATACGCGGGATGTTTTGGAAAAACTCTGTAGCATCTTCGATGGTCATATCGAGTACTTCGGCAATTGTTTTACCTTTATATTTAACTTCGAGCGTTTCCCGGTTATATCGTTTGCCTTTACATATTTCGCACGGGACGTAAACGTCGGGTAAGAAGTGCATCTCGATTTTAATAATGCCGTCCCCGCTGCATGCTTCACAACGTCCGCCTTTGACGTTGAAGCTGAAACGACCTTTTTTATAGCCACGCACTTTCGCTTCTTGTGTCGATGAAAATACGTCTCGAATATCATCAAACATTCCAGTGTACGTTGCAGGGTTAGATCGTGGAGTACGTCCAATCGGCGATTGGTCGATGTCAATCACTTTATCAAGATGTTCTATACCTTTAATCTCTTTATGACCGCCAGGCTTTGTTTTCGCTTTATTCAGTTCTCGAGCAAGTGTACGGTAAAGGATATCGTTAATTAACGTACTCTTACCTGATCCGGAAACACCTGTGATACATGAAAAAACTCCGAGCGGGATTTTAGCAGTAAGAGTGTTTAAGTTATTTTCTTTCGCCCCTCTAATTTCAATCCATTTACCATTCGGTTTCCGGCGATCGAAAGGAATCGGAATGAATTTGCGTCCACTTAAATATTGACCTGTAAGTGATTGTTCATCATTCATCACTTCTGCTGGTGTACCTTGTGCAACGATCATTCCACCATGTTCTCCAGCTGCCGGTCCCATGTCTATAATATAATCGGCTGCTAACATCGTATCTTCATCGTGTTCGACTACGATAAGGGTGTTCCCGAGGTTACGCATATGTTCAAGCGTTTGAATGAGCCGCTCATTGTCACGCTGATGTAGTCCGATACTTGGCTCATCAAGGATGTAAAGGACACCCATTAAGCTGGAGCCGATTTGGGTAGCGAGTCGAATCCGTTGTGCTTCTCCACCGGATAGTGTACCAGCGGCACGGCTTAACGTTAAGTAATCCAATCCGACGTTAACGAGAAACCCAAGTCGAGCAGAGATTTCTTTTAAGATTAGATTAGCAATCTTACGTTCTCTCTCTGTCAATTCAAGTGATTCAAAAACGAGACTTGCATCACCGATTGATAAATCTGTTATATCTGAAATGTTTTTTTCACCGATTCGAACAGCCAACGTTTCTTTTTTCAAGCGCTGCCCTTTACAGGTTGGACAAGGACGGCTAGACATATAGTTTTCGATTTGTTCTCGAATGTAATCGGAGTTCGTTTCCCGGTATCGACGTTCTAGGTTAGTAACAAGTCCTTCGAACTCGATTTTCGACTCTCTCATTCGTCCGAATTCGTTCGTATAACGGAAGGTAAACTTCTCACCTTTGCTTCCGTGAATCAACATATTTTTTTGTTTTTCAGATAGGTCTTCAAAAGGAGTGTCTAAGGAAAACCCGAAATGCTTCGCCAACGCTCCCAACAATTGTGGGTAGTAACTAGAAGAGGAGCCGGCCCATGGTTCAATTGCCTCTTCGTTCAAGCTTTTTTGCGGATTCGGAATAAGGAGTTCAGGGTCGACTTCTAATTTATTACCGATTCCACTACAGCTTTGGCAAGCACCGAATGGACTGTTAAACGAGAACATTCGTGGTGCCAGTTCATCTATACTGAATCCACACTCAGGACACGCTAAGTTTTGGCTAAACATCATTTCTTCCCCGTCAATAACATCGATAATGACGGTACCTTCTGCTAAACGAAGGGCTGTTTCAAGTGAATCGGCAAGCCTAGTTTGTATGTCGTCTTTAATAACAATTCGATCGATAACGACTTCGATTGTATTTTTTTTGTTTTTTTCTAGGGTGATTTCTTCGGATAGTTCTAGGAGTTCACCGTTAACTCTTACCCGTACATATCCTTGCTTACGTATATCTTCCAACAGCTTCGTATGCTCGCCTTTTCGCCCTTGAACAAGTGGGGCAAGAATTTGGATTCGTGTACGTTCAGGTAGTTCCATCGCACGGTCGACCATTTGCTCGATTGTTTGAGCCGTAATTTCAATGCCATGTGTTGGACAGTATGGACGCCCAACTCTAGCAAAAAGAAGGCGTAAATAGTCGTAGATTTCGGTTACGGTTCCGACTGTGGAACGCGGATTTCGGCTTGTTGTTTTTTGATCAATCGAAATTGCAGGTGATAATCCGTCAATTGAATCAACGTCTGGCTTATCCATTTGACCAAGGAACTGTCGGGCGTAAGCGGAGAGTGATTCAACATATCTTCTTTGACCTTCTGCATAGATGGTGTCAAATGCGAGTGATGATTTACCGGAACCGCTTAGTCCGGTTAGAACGACGAATTGATCTCTGGGAATGGTTACGTCGATATTTTTTAGATTGTGGGCGCGGGCGCCTTTAATCACAATTTGGTCTTTACCCAATGTGGTTGCCTCCTATGCTTTTGGCTATTATCTAGTTTAATTTGGTGGGAATGGCTACCCTTGAGCCTTGAGCTCCATGACCATGTCACGTAGTTCAGCAGCGCGTTCGAATTGCAGTTGACGGGCAGCGTCTTTCATTTCCTGTTCCATTCGTTCGATGACGAGGATGCGGTCCTTCTTGGATAGCTTATCGAGTTTCTTATCTGCAAGGTAGTCGGCATTTTGTTCGGCTACTTTTGTTGCTGAGATTTGTTCTTGTATTTTCTTTTTAATCGTTGTCGGTGTAATTCCATGCGCCTCATTATGTTTCGTTTGAATAGTACGACGACGCTCGGTTTCATCGATAGCGATTTTCATAGAATTGGTCATTTTATCGGCATACATGATGACACGGCCCTCTGAGTTACGGGCGGCACGACCGATTGTTTGTATGAGTGACCGTTCGGACCGAAGGAAGCCTTCTTTATCGGCATCGAGAATGGCCACGAGTGTTACTTCCGGAAGATCAAGACCTTCACGAAGAAGGTTAATCCCGATTAACACGTCGAACACTCCGAGACGAAGCTCCCGTATGATTTGCATGCGTTCTAACGTTTTAATATCGGAGTGTAAGTAACGAACCTTTACGCCGATTTCTTTTAAGTAATCGGTTAAATCCTCTGACATTTTCTTTGTTAACGTCGTTACGAGGACTCGTTCCTCTTTAGCAACACGGTCATGTATTTCACCGATTAGATCATCAATCTGACCTTTAATCGGCCGAACTTCGATAACCGGATCCACCAATCCGGTAGGACGAATAATTTGCTCTACCATCGTTGGACAATGCTCTATTTCAAAAGCTCCAGGCGTTGCCGATACGAACACGGCATTGGCTTCTGTAAGAGTTGATTCAAATTCCTCGAACCGTAGCGGACGATTGTCGGCTGCTGAAGGTAAACGAAAGCCGTGTTCAATTAAGACTCCCTTTCTCGCCTGGTCTCCATTATACATTCCTCTTATTTGAGGTAACGTAACGTGTGATTCATCTACAATGAGTAGGAAGTCACGAGGTAGATAGTCGATTAACGTATATGGCGTTGATCCCGCGTCTCTTCCAACGAGGTGACGGGAATAGTTTTCAATTCCGGAACAAAATCCGATTTCCGACATCATTTCTAGATCATATCGGGTACGCTGTTCCAAGCGCTGTGCTTCTAATAACTTACCTTCTGCATTGTAATGAGCAAGTCGTTCTTCCAGCTCTCTTTCAATTCTTTCCATTGCTACCTTCATTTTATCTTGGCGCGTGACGAAATGAGATGCCGGAAAAATAGCGACGTGTTCACGTTCACCTAATATCTCACCGGTCAACACGTTGATTTCCGTCATTCTTTCAATTTCATCCCCGAAAAACTCCACTCGAATCGCTTGTTCACTTCGTGATGCTGGAAATATTTCGATGACATCTCCGCGAACACGAAATGTCCCTCGTTTAAAGTCAATATCATTACGTTCGAATTGGATATCGACGAGCCGATGCAAAATACTGTTACGGCTACGTTCCATTCCTTTTCTTAATGACAAGAGGAGCTCACCGTATTCCTCAGGAGAACCTAATCCGTAAATACAGGATACACTCGAAACAATAATGACATCGGATCGCTCGAATAGCGAGCTTGTCGCGGAGTGACGCATTTTATCAATTTCATCATTTATGCTCGAATCTTTTTCGATATAGGTGTCAGAGGACGGAATGTAGGCTTCTGGTTGGAAGTAATCATAATAACTAACGAAGTACTCGACGGCGTTATTAGGAAAAACCTCTTTAAACTCGCTGTATAGTTGAGCGGCAAGTGTTTTATTGTGAGCGATAACGAGAGTCGGTTTATTTACTTTCTGAATGACGTTCGCCATCGTAAAAGTTTTACCAGTCCCTGTCGCTCCGAGTAATGTTTGATATTTCGTATGTTTATCTATGCCTTCTACCAATTGCTTGATTGCCTCAGGTTGATCACCTTGCGGCTGGTACTCAGACATGAGTTGAAATTGTTTACTTGTTGGCTTCACTACTAGTCACCTCGATTGAAGCAGTATGGTATACAGTATAGCACTTTCATACGTATTTTAACGCTTTTGAATGAAAATGTCGAACATAAGTTCCTTATTTTCTAAAAAAAAATTTTTACAAAACAAAAGAGTAGCTTAATTCGCTACTCTCCCTAGGTTAACCGTAACATATTTGAATGTTTTTATGATTATGATATCGATTGATCTATTTGCTTTTCTTTAGAGATCCGTCTCGTTTTCGTTTTCGTTTTCGTTTTTGAAGTGAACGTATTCATCACGAATTCAAAGATGTTCACTTTTTCTGAATGGAGATAAAAGTCCGTATCCTCATCAGGAGCGACAATGATACCAAGTTGGTGGTTTTCACCGTCATAGAGGGCGCGTTTTGCGAACTTAATATGACCCTCTAAGTTGATCACTTCTAGTTTACAGAATGATCCTGATTGCTTTTGAATGGCTTCGTACATATCACGTTTCGTTTTGATCGGAATTCCGTTTACTTTCGCTACGATTTCACCTGGTTTCAGTTCCATTTCTTCTGCTGCGCTTTTCGGTAAGACCGAGAGAATCATGACGCCACGTTCATCACTTGAATACAACGGTTGATTGTTCCGTTCTCTCCAGTGTGCGAATGCGGTCAATACTTCATGTATAACAATGGCGAAAAGAGCGGCAAACCATTGAACAATTTCAAGGTGAATGGATAACCAAGCTAACCCTAGCAAGAGTAGGCTATAAAGACCGAGACCCCATGATGCATCGTTCGCTGTCTGACGTGGTGGGCGGGAAACGGCGAGTGCAGAAAATCCAAGTATAGCAGGCACCGTCGTCATGACCAGTCCTGCCGCCGTACCACTAATTAATGGCCACCATGAGGGCATTTCCATTATGAATTCTCCATTACCGGGAACAAGTATGACGAGTGGTATGAACCAAAAAGATTGAAGATGGTAAGCACCAATGAGTTTTCCTCTTTTACCTCTTAAGAAAATAGGAGTGGCATTAGCAATAGAATTAAATCTCACGATTATAGCTTCTGTTATGTGTAAAATGGCAACGAGTGCGATTAATGATGGGATATCTACCTGCAATAACGGTTCCCAAATCCATGATAAATAGGAAATTGTTCCTCCTTGTGGCCAAAGCGAACTGATTAAAGAAAGGAGACTTGTTATCCCTGCTGCGTAGGCGAAACATAAAAATTGAACATTAACGATAAAGAGAATAAGAGCGATAAACCATACGATCCATAAATCACCGAATTGTAACGTAATGCCTAAACTGAGAATCATAATGGAGGCAATCATTCCAGCAAGTAAGCTAAAGCCTAAAGAACGAAAAACTTCTTCACCCATGTTATGAATTCTTACGCCAAACAACTTTCGCTCTAACTCAACTTGTCTGCGATATTTTAATACGATTAGGATCAATGCAACATATGTAATTGGGTTAAGGAAGATCATCTCCATGCTATTGCCCCTCATGTTTCGTCATTTATCACTATCTTATGTAAAAAAGTTCCCATGGGCAGTTTTACCCTTGGGAACTTATTCGACAAACGCAACTTGTTATCCTTCCGAATCGCTAATGAGATCTATTTGATTTTTTTACTAATTAATTGAACGGCAGTTTGTAGTTGTACATCATTTTTCTGATCACGTATTTGTACGCCCGTCTCATTTTGAATCGCGACTGCAGTCTTACTGTCGACCTCACCTGTTACCTTTAATTTGTGGTTGGCTTGGAAGGTTCTTACTGCTTTTTCTGTCTCAAGGCTGAAGTATCCATCCGTTCTGCCAGGGTCGATCCCAACAGCTTTTAGCATAAGCTGCAGATTACGAACATCATTGCTGTTCGTATCAATTTTCATGACTACATCGATCGGAAGCGGAACGACAGAGAAGTATTCTGGTTGTTTAACATCAACGTCTGGAGCAATTCCTTTGTCATGAATCCAATTTCCTGAAGGTGTAAGCCATTTTGCAATCGTAATTTTAAGGCTGGAGCCATCTTCTAACAGTTCTGTATGTTGGACAGTTCCTTTACCAAAAGAAGTGTTCCCGACTAACAAGGCATCATACGATTCTTGAAGTGTAGCGGCCAATATTTCAGAAGCGCTGGCACTACCTTTATCAATAAGCACGACGATTGGGATTTTTAACCCATCGGATTTCCCTGTATATTGATCGCGATTGCCCTTCTTATCTTCGACCTGTAAAATAACCTTTCCCTTCGGAAGTAAAGCATCGGATATGTCAACGACACTATTGAGATATCCACCGGGATTGTTACGTACGTCTATAATGAGAGCCTTCATGTCTTGTTTTTGAAGATTCTTTAATTCTTCTGCAAAACGATCTGCTGTATTAGCGGAGAACTTACTGATTTCTATTTTCCCTACTCCATCGGTCATCATTTCGGAATAAACCGTTTCTAGAGGAATTTTATCACGAATGACGGTAATTTTTAGCACTTCACTAACACCCGGTCGGATAATTTCTAAACGGGCCTCTGTTCCTTTCGGACCTTTAATCTTCGCGGTTGCATCATATATGCTCAATCCTTCAAGTGTTTGTCCGTTCACACTAATAACTTGATCGTTCGGACGAAGCCCTGACTTCTCCGCAGGAGACCCTTTAATTGGAGCAAGGATCGTCACTCTACCGTTCTGGATTGCCACTTCAGCTCCGATACCTTCAAAGGATGATTGTAAGTCTGATTGGAAATGCTCGGAAACTTCAGGATCCATGTATGTTGTATACGGGTCATCTACCGCTTTGACCATTCCGTTCAGCGCACCGTTAAGAAGTTTTTCACTATCCACATCTTTATAATATTTCTGCTTGATGATGCTATACAATTCAGACAGCTTTTCAATCTCAGCAGATGAAATGTTATCCTGATTTTTACTATCACCTGAATTTTTGGAATCCGTTACATCTGTTCCATTCGGTTCTTCCTTATTTGCCGTAATGCCTTGTAAAATTTTCGCGATGACGTTACGATCGGAATCCATTGCTTGTGCCGTCAATAAACTACTTGCGATCACAGCAATAATCACAAGTACAATGACTGTCCGCCCTTTTAAAACCATGGTCTTGCACCACCTTTGCCCAGTCTAGTTTGATTATATGATGGGCTTGTACGTAATATTAACAAATCTCAAGAAATATTTCTACTTCTTGAGATCGTTTATGGATAACTATTTAAGATAATTGGCAGGGTTAACAGCAACCTGATCTTTATAAACGGTAAAATGAAGGTGTGGTCCAGTCGAACGTCCAGTTGAACCAACTTCTGCAATTTTATCTCCTTTAGAGACTTTATCCCCTACACTTACTTCGATACCGTTGTGACGGATATGACCGTAAAGCGACCAAATACCGCCACCGTGATTGATAATGACTGTATTTCCAAACCCACCATGTAAACCTGCTAAAATCACTTCGCCATCTGCAGCGGCAACGATATCTGTCCCTTGTGGTGCCCCGACATCCATACCATTGTGCCCTGTCGTTCTTCCGGTGAACGGGTCTTTACGATAACCGAATTGGGAGGTGATACGTTGGCTATCCGGAACGGGCCATGCAAACACTCCACCTGAATATGGGAATTTCCCGCTATAAGTTGATTTCTGATTCTCTTTCTTTATTTCTTCTAACTTTTTCTCCATTGCAGCGGCAAGCGCAACTACCTTCTGCTCTTCTTCTTCTTCAAATTCTTGCAATTCTTCTTCTTTCTTTACTAGAGCAGCGACTCGAACTCTTTTTTGCTTTTCTTCATTTTCAGCAGTCGCTTTCAACTGATCAACTTCAGCCAGTAGACCATCGAGCTTGACCAAGTCCGCTTCGATTTTGACTTTATTATCCGCAATGAGGTCTCTATCTTCTTTATTCTCTATTAAAATTTCATTGTCTTGATTGACGATCATTTTGAGCGAATCGAACCGAGTGAGGAACTCTCCGAAACTAGCAGATCCGAACAACAAGTCCAAGTAAGAGACTTTACCGCCTTCATACATACTGCGCAAACGAATCTTCAACACTTCATCTCTTTTTTCAACACGTGCGATCGCTTCGTCTAACTCCTGCGCTGTTTTTTCGAGTTCACTGGTTGTTTGTTCAATCTGAACTTCGTATTCTTCAATTTCTTTTAAATACCCTGAGATTAAACGATCTAACTCTTCAATTTCAGAAGAAAGAATATTTTTGGTATGTTGAACATTGTCGATATTCTTTTGAGCCTCAACTATTTTATTGTTAGCGTTCTTACTTTCTTGCTTTAGTTGATCAAGTTCACGCTGCAACTTTTGTTTCGCAGTTTCTTTAGCTTCGGTCACATGGGGTGTAGATAGAGATGTAACGACTAAAGCTGTAACTAAAAATAGCATCATCATTCTTTTCTTCATTCAATAATCCTCCTAGAAAGTCAGAGACTTTTTCGACTTCAATTACTATATCTTCAAGAAACGACGGACGGACATCATGCTTCCCCATATTCCGATGAAGGCTCCAATTCCTAAGAGGAGGAAAGATATTTGATAGGCAAGGGGATTCATAGGAACTAGCTGTATGAATGGAATCGGAGCTTTCGATGATAGATTCCAAATTAATTGATACCCGATTATGAGTACGAATATTGGTACAATCGAACCAAGAACGCCTAAAATCAATCCTTCGACAAAAAATGGCCATCTAATAAAGGTGTTGGTTGCCCCAACAAGTTTTTGTATTTCAATCTCTCGTCGTCTTGACATAATCGTTATTTTTATTGTGTTCGCAATGAGGAACATCGCCGTAAACGTTAAGGCTAGAATAAACACGATCCCTACTTTTTGCATAATATCGGAAACCTTAAGTAGGTCTCGGACGTAGTCTTCACCGAAGTTGACTTTGTAGATGCCCCTAATTTTTGCTACGTTTGCTGCAACGTCAGCTACTTTTTCTGGTGTAAAGACACGAACGACATAAGCATTCGGAAGTGGGTTAGCATCTTCATAACCATTTAGTAAATAGTCATTTTCTCCAAAAGATTTCCGAAGATTTTCTAATCCTTCAGCTTTCGGAATAAATGTAACTTCTTTCACTTCTGTCAGTTCTTTCAATTCTTTCTCTATATCTTTTAAGCCTTGTTCATCGATTGTATCTTCGACAAAGGCACGAATCTCTACTTGGTTTTTCACGTCATCTGTGATTTTGTTAACGTTCATCGCGAGTAAAATGAATATACCTAGGATTAACAACGTTACGGTTACAGCACTAACGGCAGCAAATGTCATCCACCCGTTACGCGATATGTTCTTTACGCCTTCACGGATGTGGCGGCCAACGGTTCTAATCTTCATAACCGTATGTCCCCCTTTGCTCGTCGCGCGAAACTCTTCCACCTTCGATGGCTACGACACGCCTTTTGATTGTGTTTACGATTTCTCTATTATGGGTAGCCATAACTACGGTTGTTCCACGGTAATTAATTTCTTCGAACAATTTCATAATCTCCCAAGAGGTTTCAGGATCAAGGTTCCCTGTCGGTTCATCGGCAATAATAACCCCTGGGCTGTTAACCAATGCTCTCGCTAGCGCAACCCGCTGTTGTTCTCCACCTGATAGTTCATTCGGTTTGGAGTTTCCTTTACCACTTAGCCGAACGAGTTCTAGCATTTCATGAACACGTTTTTTTATGGCTTTTTTTGGAGCCTCTATTACTTCCATGGCGAAAGAAATATTTTCATAGGCTGTTAGATTTGGTAATAGTTTGAAGTCTTGGAATACGACTCCGATATTGCGTCTAACTTGAGGGATATACTTATGTTTCAGTCTTTCGACGTTATATCCGTTGAGGAAGATTTGTCCTTTGGTTGGCCGTTCTTCTCGGTACATTAGTTTAATAAATGTTGATTTTCCGGCTCCGCTTGGTCCAACGACGTAAACGAATTCGCCTTTATCTATTTTTATATTAATCCCTCGTAGTGCATGGACTCCGTTAGGGTAGGTTTTCCACACGTCCCACATTTCTATCACATCATCACATCCCAATATCGTAAAAGATTTTCATGCTGTCTGAATAAGTTGTTGTTTACAGAACTTTTTAACTTCCTATGAATCTTGTACTCTGTTGTTTCGACACTATCTACTGAATTTCCTCTTAATTTGAGAAAAAAAGAGGATTTTTGATAGTTCATTGTTTTAAACGGTTATTTCCGAGGAAATAGGACAGGTTTTGACAGCGGAAGTGTGGCAAAAGGATGAAGATTGTTTGAAAGTGAGGATATTATTTTCGCTTGCCTTGTTTCTTCCCTGTTTGGAGTTAAATAGCACGCTGCGATCTTTTTCCATTTCGCTGACAAAAAAACATCTGGGTATTTCGAGGATGGAGACTCGTTTTTGTCAGAGCTTGCTCATGAAAAAAGATCTCCGCTCGGATGGGAAGGCAGGTCAGCGCGAGAAATTATATCCTAGCTTTCGTTGTGGTAGTTCAAGAGATAGTGGCCCGTTCAAAAGAATAAGATTTAGTTCAAAAGAAAAAGACGGATGACGACATATTGTCGACAACCGCCTTGTATGGAAAAATTGATATTTAAAACTTACCTTCTACTTCAACGATCCTAACCAAGCTGCCAAGTTTCCTCTTGCGTCGCTATCTTCGACTAGGTTTCCTGGCATGCCACCTCTTCCGTTTGTAACAATTTCAAGAATTTCCTCTGGAGAATATTTTCCTCCGATTGCCGTTAAGTTCGGACCCATTGCACCAGTCATATCTGCACCATGGCAGCTAGAACATGTAGCTGCTACGTATGTTTCTTTTGCTGTATCTTCATCGAAGACGACGGGGATTGTAGCCTCTCCTTCAGTGTCTGCTCTACCTGCTTTTTCGGGCTCATCTGGAGTTTTAGGGAATGTTTCGTCTTGTCCACCACAACCAGCGATTAGGCCGATAACAAGCATAGTCATAAATAATAGTTTGATTAATCGTTTCACGTTAATTTCCTCCTTTGTATGTATAAAGATGTCATTTTACCTTACTATAATATACCACCCATGTTTTTTTTTACTCAAGCTTTAATTATGTATATTTCTTGAATCCTTCTCCGAGGACTTCGTTTGCTGAGGTGACTATGACGAAGGCGTCGGGGTCGGCTAAACTGACTAGGTCTTTTAGTTTCGTTAATTCTGTTTGGTTGACGACACACATGAGTACGGGACGTTCGTCACCTGTATAGCCACCGTAACCGGAAAGATGGGTAACGCCACGATCTAAGTCATGTAGGAGTGTTTGCTTTATTTTTTCCTGTTTTTCCGAAATGATGAGGGCAACTTTGGAATAGCCGAGTCCGACTTGGACGAGATCGATCGTTTTACTTGTGACGTATAATCCGATGAGTGCATAGAGGGCTTTTTCTGGGCCAAAAACGATTCCAGCAGATAACACGACGAGTCCGTCTATGACGAGAACGGCTAGTCCTAACGTAAGTCCTGTGTATTTATGGATAATTTGTGCGGCGAGATCGGTGCCTCCGGTTGAGCCTTTGCCACGAAATACGGTTCCTAGGCCCAATCCTACTCCGACTCCACCATACAATGCAGCTAACAATGGTTCTGTTGTAAGTGGTTCAACGTCACGCGTAAGGAATACGAACAATGGGAGTACGACGGAACCGACGGCTGTTTTCACTCCGAACTTTTTACCTAGAAATAGGATACCCATAACGAACAGTGGGATGTTGAGGGCCCATTGTGTAATAGCAGCTTCAATGTTAATTCGATCCTCAACGATTATACTGATCCCGCTCACGCCACCTGTAGCAATTCGGTTCGGGTTAAGAAATAGGTTAAAGGCCAGCGCGACGATCGCTGAGCCCACAATGATATAGAGATATTCTTTTATTTTAGATGGTGCGGTTTGGGTCCGACGTTTACTTTTCATCTGAGCTCCGTCTCTTGGTGAGTTGACCATAGTAGGTGATTATATTCTTATGATTCTGATTTGGATTGTTCTTCTTGTTTGTCTATTTGTTTTCGTAAAAAGGCGTCGATAAAAGGGTCGATGTCACCATCCATTACGGCTTGGACGTTGCCAACTTCGTATGAAGTGCGGTGATCTTTAACCATATTGTATGGATGAAAGACGTAGGAACGTATTTGACTACCCCATCCAATACTTGATTGGTCTCCTTGAATGGCAGCTAATTGTTTTTCTTTTTCTTCACGTTGTCTTTCAAACAGTCGTCCCTTTAATACTTTCATGGCTTGTTCACGGTTTTTAATCTGAGAACGTTCAGATTGGCACGTAACGACGACTCCTGTTGGGATATGGGTTATTCGAACAGCGGAGTCGGTTGTATTGATGTGCTGTCCACCAGCGCCACTGGCACGGTAGGTGTCTACTTTTATATCTTCGGTACGAATTTCAATTTCACCGGTATCATCGTCAAGTTCGGGTAGAACGTTAACTGAGGAAAACGAAGTATGACGACGGCCGGAGGAGTCAAATGGTGAGATTCGAACGAGTCGATGTACTCCTTTTTCTGCTTTTAAATAGCCATAAGCATTATGACCTTTAATTAATAGAGTGACGCTTTTGACACCTGCTTCATCTCCAGGAAGATAATCGAGTGTTTCTATTTTGTAGTCATGTTTGCCAGCCCATCTAGAGTACAATCGGAGTAGCATTTCGGCCCAGTCTTGGGATTCTATGCCTCCTGCACCAGGATGGATTTCGAGTATGGCGCTGTTTTTGTCGTACGGTTCACTGAGAAGGAGCTGAAGTTCGAATTCTTCGAGCTTTCTAACTAGATCCTTGATGTTTTTCGCGAGTTCTGGGATCATGGATTCGTCGTTTTCTTCTGCTGCGAGTTCGATGATAACTTCGATGTCTTCATATTGTACGTTGAGTTCGGATAGTTGGTCGATGGACTGCCTTAAAGCGTTAACTTCTGAGATGATTTTTTGAGCAGTGTCGTTGTCGTCCCAGAATGTTGGGACAGACATTTTGATCTCGAGCAGGGCTATTTGTTCTTGTTTGTTGTCGACGTCAAAGAGACCCCCGAATTTCGGTGATGCGTTTGGTAATTGATGATAGTTCTTGTTTAAGTTCGTTAAAGGTCATGAAGAAGACCTCCTAATTTATAATAGGTTGGTGGAGCAAGTCAGATTGAAAACTATAAACTAATTCGCCTTTGCACCACAGCAGTTTTTGTACTTTTGGCCACTTCCACAAGGACATGGGTCGTTACGGCCGATTTTTTCTTCGCGACGTACTGGTTTGCGATCTGCTGTTTTGTCGCTCGGGGTGTTGGCATGACCTACAGCAACGGCTTTTCGTTCTAGGTTGTTGGACACTTGAGATTTCATAATATAGGTTGCTACCTCTTCGTGAATGCCGTGAATCATGGCTTCGAACATTTCAAAGCCTTCGAATTGGTATTCGCGGAGTGGATCGGTTTGGGCATAGGCTCGAAGTCCGATTCCTTGGCGAAGTTGATCCATAGCGTCGATGTGGTCCATCCATTTGCGGTCAACAGCACGTAGAACGACAACTTTTTCGAATTCGCGCATTTGTTCTCCGATTTCAGCCTCTTTATCGTCATACGTTTTTTCAACGATTTGTTTGATGTAGTCAATAATTTCTTGCTGTTCTTTACCCTTTAAATCAGATTCAGTCAATTGACGATCTTCCATTAAGAATGAACCGTTACAGTAATCAACAATCGCCTTAATATCCCATTCTTCCATAATATCATCTTGTGGTGTATGGATTTCGACGATGTTTTCAACGACGGAAGCAATCATGTTAAGAATAATTTCACGTAAATTTTCGCTCTCAAGTACTTCACGGCGCTGTTTATAGATGATCGACCGCTGTTGGTTCATGACATCATCATATTGTAAAACGATACGACGTGTGTCAAAGTTAGCGCCTTCGACGCGTTTTTGCGCACTTTCTACGGCTCTCGTTATCATACGGCTTTCAATCGGTTGATCTTCTTCCATTCCTAGCTTATCCATCATCCCCATAATGTTTTCTGAACCGAACTTACGCATTAGATCGTCAGAAAGAGAAAGATAGAATTGGGAAGAACCTGTATCTCCTTGACGCCCGGAACGACCGCGAAGCTGATTATCAATTCGACGACTTTCGTGACGTTCTGTTCCGATGACGTGAAGCCCACCTACAGCCGCTACTCCATCAGCTAGAACGATGTCGGTACCACGACCAGCCATATTGGTTGCGATCGTTACGGCACCCCATTGTCCAGCCAGGGAAACAATTTCAGCCTCTTGCGCATGGTGCTTCGCATTTAGGACTTTGTGCGCGATTCCTTTTCTTTTCAGTAGTTCCGAAAGTGCCTCTGAGTTTTCAATGGATGCTGTACCTACCAAAATAGGCTGCCCTGTAGCGTGTCGTTTTACGATTTCTTCAACGACGGCCGTATACTTACCTTTTTCATTTTTATAGACGACATCAGCCATGTCCAAACGAATCATGTCACGGTTCGTCGGTATGCTGATGACATCAAGACCATAAATGGCACGGAATTCTTCTTCTTCGGTTTTCGCTGTACCTGTCATTCCGGAAAGCTTACGGTACATACGGAAATAGTTTTGTAATGTAATTGTCGCGAGTGTTTTACTCTCGTTCTGAACCTTTAGACCTTCTTTAGCTTCAATTGACTGGTGCAAGCCATCGCTGTAGCGGCGCCCTTGCATGAGTCGACCTGTAAATTCGTCAACGATGATAACTTCCCCATCCTGAACGACATAGTCACGATCACGTTTCATCAGTTCACGAGCTTTTAAGGCTTGAATGACATGATGGTTTAACGTCGTATGTTCAGGATCGTATAGATTCTCGATTCCAAACGCTTTTTCCGTTTTGTCTACACCCGGCTCGGTAAGCGTAACAGAACGCGCTTTTTCATCCACTGTAAAATCGTCTTCTATCTTCAAACGTTGTACGAAATGTGAGGCCGTATAGTATAAGTCCGTTGATTTTTCGGCTTGGCCAGAAATGATTAGTGGTGTTCTCGCTTCGTCGACTAAAATACTGTCAACCTCATCGATAATCGTATAATGAAGTGGACGTTGTACCATTTGTTCTCTGTACAACACCATGTTATCACGTAAATAGTCAAAACCGAATTCGTTATTCGTTCCATATGTGATGTCTGCTGCATAAGCCTCTTGTTTTTCATCATGGCTCATCGCATTTAAGTTAACGCCTACGGTTAAACCTAAAAATTCATGGATTTGTCCAATTTCGTCGCGTCCTACTTGAACGAGGTATTCGTTGACAGTGATGATGTGGACACCTTTTCCTTCCAAAGCGTTTAGGTAGGTCGGCAAAGAAGCAACGAGGGTTTTACCTTCCCCTGTTTTCATTTCCGCGATTTTACCTTCGTGGAGAACCATCCCACCGATAATTTGTACGTCATAATGACGTTTTCCTAACACACGCTTTGAAGCTTCACGTACAACGGCGAACGCATCAGGTAACAAATCATCAAGTGTTTCCCCTTTCGCTAGACGCTCCTTGAACTCTACGGTCTTGTCCTTTAATTGGTCATCCGATAGATCGGCTAATTCCGATTCTAAGGCGTTTACTTTTTCTACTTTTTGCATGTAACGCTTTAACTCACGTTCATTCAAATCCCCAAATAACTTTTTCAATACACCTAGCATGGAATATTCTCCCTTTCTCATAAAAAGATCTATTTATGTCAACATAACATTCTTTTAGTAATTATTAAATTGTAGCAGTTTCCGAAGGACTGTACAAGGGAAGCGGCATTATTGTCACTGTTCTGACAAAGATACAAGAAGTTAATACAAATAAAACACCCGACTAAACCTTTTGGTCTAGTCGGGTGCTTATATCTCCTATTAATAAATCCTTCGCGTTGATACTTTCGGTTCTTCGTGGGCAACAGCGATTCCGACTGTCGTTGACACGAGAAGCAATGTGATCCAGTGCTCTCCAAGCCAGTACAGTGACGATATCATAAGAACCGCTGCAATAATCGGTATGAACCGTGAGTTTAAACGATAGCGATGAATGAGGGTTGCATAAATCGTTTGAGCAAGGGTCGTAATGATGAAAAAGAGCAGGATGTAGATAATCCAAAATACGATACTCATTTATATTCACCTCCCTTGAACCTAAAATTATGCTCCGGACTCGATCAAACCGTATCGACCATCATCTCTTACATAGACGACATTCGTTTCATTAGTCACTGCATTCGAGAAAACGAAAAAGGTATGACCAAGCATATTCATTTGCAAAATCGCTTCTTCAATGTCCATCGGTTTTAACGTAAAGCGTTTCGTACGAACGACTTCGAATTCATCATCCTCGTCTTCATCGATTCGTCTCGCTTCCCCATTTACAAGCGGATCAGCATCTTTAAATAAAGAACGAATACTTCCTGTTTGACGGAACTTACGATTGACCTTCGTTTTATGTTTGCGGATTTGTCGCTCTAGCTTCTCAACGACAAGGTCAATCGACGCATACATATCTGAACTTTTTTCTTCAGCACGGAGAAGGACACCAGGCATCGGGATAGTAACTTCGACACCGTGTTCATCACGATTAACACCTAATGAGACGTTGGCCTCTGATGATGGAGGTGTATCGAAATATTTCTCAAGACGACCTACCTTCTTTTCTGCATAATCGCGAAGAGCATTGGTAACTTCTAGGTTTTGACCACGAACTTTAATTTTCATGGATGAACTCCTCCTTTTCGCTTTATACTTATCTATTCCTCTTGGACAACAAAAATCCTTCATGAACGTAATATTTTTTTTACAATTTTCAAACACTTTTCGACATTCGTTCATGAAAAAGTCTCCTAAGGAACATTTCCCTAGGAGTTCGTGTTTAAACATGTCAATTTTTGTTAGGTTTATAAAATTTTGCTTAGGAAAGATTGTGTCCGTTCATGTTGTGGATTTCCGAAAAGTTGTGTAGGGATACCTTCTTCAACGATAAAACCACCGTCCATGAAGATAACTCGATCTCCGACTTCTCGGGCAAACCCCATCTCATGCGTAACGACGACCATCGTCATCCCTTCCCCTGCAAGTTGCTTCATCACTTCCAACACTTCCCCGACCATCTCTGGATCGAGGGCAGAAGTAGGCTCATCGAACAACATGATTTTCGGATTCATCGCTAACGCCCGTGCGATCGCGACGCGCTGCTGTTGTCCTCCGGACAATTGTTCGGGATACGCATCAGCCTTATCCCCTAGTCCAACCTTCTCTAGTAGTGCTTTTGCCTTTTTCCTTGCCTCGTTCTTCGGTGTTTTTCTTACTTTAATTGGGGCTAAAGCTACATTATCTAGTGCGGTCATATGTGGGAACAGGTTGAAACGTTGGAACACCATGCCTACCTCTGTTCTCACCTTATTAATATTCGTTTTCTTGTCTGTGATATCTTGTCCATCAATAACAACTTTACCGTCCGTAATGTCCTCCAGACGGTTGATGCAGCGCAGAAACGTACTTTTACCCGAGCCACTCGGTCCGATGACACAAACGACCTCTTGCGGCTTTATATGGCAGGAAATATCCTTCAACACTTCTAGCTTACCGAAGTTCTTCTTTAGGTTAGTAACATGGATCATGTCGTTTGGTACCTCCTCTCGAGATAGCTCACAAGCTTAGACAATAACAGGGTGAAGCAGAGATATATGAGTCCCGCGAAAATATAAATCGTCCAACGGTCAGCTGCATAGGACTTCGATAAACTAAACGTATAGTAGCCAAGTTCATGTGCGGCAATAATAGCTACGAGCGCAGAGTCTTTTAATAGCGCAATTGCTTCGTTCCCAAGTGGCGGAATCATACGTTTAAAAGCTTGTGGTAGGATGACATGGCGCATCGCCTGTTTCTCCGTCATTCCGAGCGAACGTGCAGCTTCTCCTTGTCCACGATCGATTGAATTGATTCCTGCACGGAAAATTTCAGCGATATAAGCTGCCGAATTTAACGTTAACGCCACGTAACCAGAAAACATCGCATCAGGTACCGGCAAACCAAGCAAATCTTTAAAAATCATCGGAATAAGTGCAAAATGAATCGTTAAAATTTGTAAAAATAACGGTGTTCCACGGAACACATCAATGTAAACTTTTGATGGTATGGATATGAGCATCACCTTTGATCGTTTCCCCATACCGAGAAAAAGCCCGATCAATAGTCCTAACGATAAACCAACAGTGGTTAAAAGGACTGTGTTCATAATCCCTTCAATAAATAACATTCGGTTTTCATATAACACGCTCAAAAAATCTGGCATCCACAATCCTCACTTTCAAATCGAGTAGGAGGGGGTGACTAACCCCCGACCTCTCACACCACCGTACGTACCGTTCGGTATACGGCGGTTCATTTAAGTCTGA